>ERZ778517.180-NODE-180-length-72878-cov-10.727394_pt1 | contig 72878 bp, 62 predicted proteins | sample MGYA00510341_ERZ778517 | MGnify/ENA primary metagenome ERZ778517 (study PRJEB29527, sample SAMN07138964) | mouse gut metagenome | material: feces | host: mouse | place: China:Nanjing | collected 2016-01-25 ...
CACTTTTCACCTTTCACTTTTCACCTTTCACTTTTCACCTTTCACTTTTCACCTTTCACTTTTCACCTTGAATAAGATGGCTGACAACGACTGGAAATCGCGGCTCGGAATGGTCTATTCGACCGATCCCGACTTCGCATATACGACCCGGCACGACGAGGAGCCCGAGACGCTCGCTCCCGAGCGGCAGGAGCTGCGCGTGTGGCTCGACCGCAAGCAGCGGGGCGGCAAGGTCGTCACGCTCGTGCGCGGTTTCGTGGGTCGCGATGACGATCTGCAAGCTCTGGCGCGTTTGTTGAAGACCCGATGCGGCGTCGGCGGGGCCGCCAAGGAGGGTGAAATCATCATCCAGGGCGATCACCGCGACCGGGTCGTCGATCTTCTGACCCGCAGCGGTTACCGCTGCAAGAAAGCCGGCAGCTGACCTTGAAAAGAACGCTCCGCATACTTTTCGTGCTCGTCGCCCTGCTGGCGGCGCGGTCCCTGCGTGCGCAGTACTATACTTGGGGTTCCGATCCCGCGAATCTGCGTTGGTCGACCGTCCGCACCCCCGACGTGCGGATCATCTATCCCGACACGGTCTCCGACCTGGCGGACCGTACGCTTTTCTACATCCGCAGCGTCCGGCCCGACATCGGCTTCGGGTTTCGCCACGGCCCCATGCGCATCCCCTTTGTCATGCACCCCGAGAACTTCCGTTCCAACGGGTTGGTCATGTATCTGCCCAAGCGCGTCGAGTTCCTCACGGCGCCCGCCGTTGACAGCTACTCCATGCCGTGGTGCAAGCAGCTGGTGGCCCACGAGTACCGGCACGCCGTGCAGTACAACAACCTCGACCGGGGCCTCATCCGGGTGCTGAGCTACATCCTCGGGCAGCAGGGTTCCACCATCGGACTGCTGTGCATGCCCCTTTGGGCGCTGGAGGGCGACGCCGTCATGACCGAGACCGCCATGTCGTCCTACGGCCGCGGATTGCAGCCTTCGTTCTCCATGGCCTACCGCGCCATGGGCAACATCGGCCGCGAGCGGCGCAACCTCGACAAGTGGTTCTGCGGTTCCTACCTCTCGCATGTCCCCGACCACTACGAGCTCGGCTACCAGCTTTGTTCTTATGCTTACGACAAGTACGGCGAGAACGTGTGGGACAAGGTCGCCTGGTACGGTTCGCGCAATCCCTACGTCATCGCCGTCACCGCCGTGTCTCTGCGCAAGTTCTACAAGACCAGCGAGTCGAAACTTTTCCGCGAGACCTTCGACAACCTGCATGCCTATTGGGATTCGCTGCCGAAGACCGGCGACAGCGCCTTGCCGCTCCGCGAGCTTCCCGATGACAACTATACCGTCTACCGTTGGCCCCTCTCGCTGCCCGACGGACGGGTTCTGGTTCTCAAGAATGACTTCGACCGGCCCGAACGCTTCGTCGAGATCGACCGGGAGACCGGTGCCGAGCGCTTCGTGGCTTATGTCGGTTCGCTCTCCACGCGCCCGGCGCTGGATGCGGAGGGCCGGGTGTGGTGGACCGAATACCGGCGTTCGAAGCTCTTCGAGCAGCGCGTCAATTCGCAGCTTTGCAGGATGGACCTCGCCGAGCGCCGGCCCCGCGCCGTGAGCGGTGAGCGCCGGGTGCTCTATCCCACGCCCGGCGACGGCGGAATCGGCTGGGTGGAGTACAACTACGACGGTTCCTATGCCGTCGTAGTCTCGAAATCCGACGGCTCGCGCCGGCGTTTCGCCGCACCGCACCGGGCCGAAATCCACGGGCTGGCCTGGGACGACACCACGGTGGCGTGGTACGTGCTTGTGACCGACGACAGCGGCATGTGGATCGGCCGCATCGACTGCGAGGGGGTGCATGCGGTCACGCAGGGCGCCTACGTCACCCTCTCCGACCTGCGGGCCGGGAACGGACGTCTCTACTACGGTTCGATCGCGTCGGGCAAGGACGAAGTGCATTGCTTCGATCTGCTCGGCCGCCGCGAATACCGCATCACGACTTCGGACTACGGTTCTTTCGATCCGGCCCCTGCCGACGGCAGCGTGCTGGTCACGACCTATGACCGGCGCGGTTACCGGCCTGCCGTGCAGCCGCTGGCCGATAGTGCGCTCATCCCCGTGAGCTATGCCCGGCTTCCCGACAATGCGGTCAACCCGCCGCGCCGGTCGTGGCCGGTCGTCAACCTCGATACGGTGGTTTTCACGTCGGCCGATTCGATTCTCCAGCGCCGCGAGTTCCGCACGCGGCGTTACCGCAAGGCGCCCAACCTGATCAACATCCATAGCTGGATGCCCGTGGCGTTCGACCCGTTCGCCGCCGTCGACGAGCATGTCATCGAGCTCAATCTGGGCGCCACGCTCCTTTCGCAGAACCTCCTGTCGAACACCGAGGCCTATGCCTCCTATGGCTGGAACCGCCGCGAGGGCTCCATCTGGCGGCTCGGGGCGCGCTACTTCGGTCTGGGTGTCCATTTCGATCTGAGCGCGGCCTACGGCGGCGACCAGATCTTCTATGCGCCTTTCCGCCGGGACGAGGCGAGGATGCTGCCGGCCTACGATGCGAAGACCGGATTCTTCGTGACGCCCGAGCGTCTTTCGCCCGACAAATACTACTCCGTGGGCCTTTCGGCCACTTTGCCGCTCTATTTCCAGTGCGGCTACCATTCGCGCCAGCTCACCCTCTCGACCGGTTGGAACTACTCCAACGGCATGGTCGCCAACCTGGGACGCATCGAGTGGAGCGACGGCAACATCACCAACCTGGAGCGGATCGGCTTCCACGAAGGACTCCACAAGCTGGCTTTCAGCGTCGGTTTTTCCGACTACGTGCGGCAGGCCTACCGCGATTTCGCGCCGCGCTGGGGCTATTCGCTCTCGGCGGGCTACACCTTCAACCCCTCGGACAAGAACTTCAGCGATCTGGTCTCGACTTACGCACGTTTCTACCTGCCGGGTTTCGTGCGGCACCATTCGTTCCAGGTAGCGGCCAGCTACCAGACTTCGGTCGGCGGCTACAAGTTCCCGTCGGGCTATGCACCGCTGAGCTACCGTTCTTCGCGGTTGATTCCCCGCGGCTTCGGTTCGGGCGACATCCTTTCGAACAACTACCTGGCCGCCCGGGCCGACTACCAGCTGCCCGTATGGTATCCCGAGGGCGGCATTGCCTCGGTGCTCTACTTCAAGCGCATCCGCGTCAATGTCGGCGGCGACTACGCCCAGTTCCGCGATTACCGGCCCGCGCGCGACATCGCGGACGGCAGTATGGTGCGGCGGCGCATCTGGTCGGTCGGCGGCGATCTGATCTTCGATGTCAACTTCTTCGGGCAGCCCGCTTCGGCCACTTCGACGTTCAAGATTTCATGCTACTATCCTTCCAGCGGCAAGGTTTGGGTTTCGGCGTCGGTGGGCCTGCCGTTCTGACCGGACGGCCGGAGGTGAAAACCGAGTTTATACGCGAAATTTCCTTGCTGCCGTTTTGAGCGGCTCTCGGAGCCGCGCGGGCCGCAGCCTCCCCCGGCGGAGGCCCGCAGAATCCGGCTGTCGCCGGGCGTGCTCCGCAGGCCGCGGTCCGCAAACATGCGTGAATCCTCCTCTCTACCGACAGACCGAATACCGAATCGGCAATGGAGGGCCGCCCTTGCGAATAAGCGCATTGAAAATCCTATTGTACTGCGGAAAGTGTCGGCTTGCAGGGCGCGGCAGCGCTGCCGCCGGGGCGTGCGATGCGGCAAAACAATTTTCTTGGTGTGCGGAGCGTTTGGTTCTCCCCGGGCTTAGCCTGCGGGGTACGCTTGCAGACCTTTGCCGGTTGAGGCGGCGGCCCGTACGGCTCGGAAAGCCGCTGCGCCGCCGCCGAACCGTACGATTCGGATTTTTAATTTTCAATTCTTAATTTTTCACTCGATTTTCCGTATCTTCGCACCAAATTAGCTGCTATGGCAAAAAAGAAACAGACGGGCATCGACCCCAAAACCATACGTTGGATCTGGATCGTGGCTTTCGCGCCTTTCGCTCTGGTTGCCGTCATGCTCACGCTCACGGCGTTGGGCGTTTTCGGGCGCATGCCTTCGTTCGAGGAGCTGGAGAATCCCCGCAGCAACCTCGCCACGGAGATCTTCTCCGAGGACGGCAAGGTCATCGGGTCGTTCTTCGTGCAGAATCGTTCCTACGTCCAGTACGACGATCTCTTTCCGCGCGACTCCGCACAGTTCATCCGCTTGGGCGGGCATGATGTGCCGCCTGTCGTCGCGGCCCTCATCGCCACGGAGGACGTGCGTTTCCGCAGCCATTCGGGCATCGACATCCCGTCGCTCGCCCGCGTCGCCGTGAAGACCGTGGGCATGTTCAACCTCTCGCAGGGCGGCGGTTCGACCATCACCCAGCAGTTGGCCAAAAACCTCTTCCCGCGCGACACGGTGCGCAACCGCGGCAAGATCGTCCGCACGGCCAAACTCATATCCTCGAAGTTCAAGGAGTGGATCACGGCCGTCAAGCTCGAATACAACTACACCAAGGAGGAGATCGCCGCCATGTACCTCAATACCGTCGAGTACGGGTCCAATGCTTTCGGCATCAAGTCGGCGGCCCACACCTTCTTCAACAAGGAGCCCCACGAGCTCAACGTCCAGGAGGCCGCCATGCTCGTCGGCGTGGTCAACGCTCCGACGTTCTATTCGCCCGTGCGCAACCCCCAGCGGGCGCTCGCCCGCCGCAACCTCGTGCTCTCGCGCATGCGGGCGGCCGGCGCGCTCACCCGCAAACAGTACGACTCCATCGCGGCGCTGCCCATCCAGCTCAACTACAAGCCCATCTCCCACAACGAGGGTACGGCCACCTATTTCCGCGAGATGCTGCGCCTGGTGATGAATGCCGAGCGGCCGCGTCGCAACCAGTTCTACAACGAGTGGGACTACGAGCAGGCCGTCAGGGAGTACGACGAGAATCCGCTCTACGGTTGGTGCCACAAGAACCGTAAGGCCGACGGCACGCCCTACAACGTCTACCGCGACGGTCTGAAGATCTACACCACCATCAACTCCACCATGCAGCGCTACGCTGAGCAGGCCGTGCAGAAACAGCTGGCCGAGGTTATCCAGCCGCAGATGGACGATCAGTACAGGCGAACCAAGCAGCTCTTCTTCGAGACTACGCGTGCTGAGCGCGAGCAGATCATGAAGCACGCCGTCCGCTATTCGGATCGCTACCGCGAGATGAAGCAGGCAGGCTATCGCGAGAAGGAGATCGAGGAGTCGTTCGACCGCCCCTGTTCCATGAAGGTCTTCACCTTCCGGGGCGAGCGCGACACCGTCATGACGCCGCGCGATTCGATCCGCCACCACAAGCGCATCATGCGCGCTTCGTTCATGGCGCTCGATCCCCGCACGGGTTTCGTCAAGGCCTACGTCGGAGGTCCCAATTTCCGCTACTTCAAGTATGACATGGCCAAGCAGGGCAAGCGTCAGATCGGCTCCACCATCAAGCCGTTCATCTACACCTTCGCCATCGCCCACCTGGGCCTTTCGCCCTGCACGCCCGTGCCCAACCTGCCCGTGACCATCGAGACGGCCAACGGCACCGCCTGGTCGCCCAAGGAGGCCGGCAAGGTGGCGCAGGAGGGCGAGCTGCATCCGTTGTCGTGGGGTCTCGCTCTGAGCCGCAACAACTACTCGGCCTGGATCATGAAGCAGGCCAAGGAGCCCGCCGCCGTGGCCGACTTCATCCACAACATGGGCATCCGCAGCTACATCGACCCCGTTCCGGCGCTCTGTCTCGGCACCTCCGAGTCGAACGTTTTCGAGTTGGTGAGCGCCTTCTCGACTTTCGCCAACCAGGGCGTGCACACCGACGCCATCTTCGTCACCCGCATCGAGGACCGTCAGGGCAACGTCATCGCTTCGTTCATTCCCCAGTCGCAGGACGCCATCGGCGAGCAGACGGCCTACACCATGCTCTCCATGTTGCAGGGCGTCGTCTCGGGCGGTACGGCCAGCCGGCTCAAGTGGCAGTTCGGGCTCGACGGCGTGGAGATCGGCGGCAAGACCGGCACCTCCAACAAGAACCGCGACGCGTGGTTCGTCGGCGTGGCTCCGCGCATCGTTGCCGGTGCCTGGGTCGGCGGCGAGGACCAGGCCGTGCACCTCATCTCGCGCGGCGAGGGCAGCGTCGTGGCCCTGCCTATCGTGGGCGAATTCCTCAAGTCGGTCTACGACAACGGCTCGCTCGGCGTTTCGCGCTTCGACAAGTTCGAACGTCCGGCTTCCATGCCGCGCTACGACTGCGGGTGGGTGAAGCAGGCGGCCGAGGGCGAAGATCTCTTTCCGGAGGACGACACCGTGGACGAAGACGAACTCTTTTTCGATTGACGGCCCGCACGGTCGTTTCATTTCATAATAGGTTGACGCTATGAAAATCGCAATCGTAGGGGCCAGCGGGGCCGTGGGACAGGAGTTTCTCCGCATTCTCGAAGAGCGGCCGCTGCCGATCGACGAACTGCTTCTTTTCGGCTCGGAGCGCAGCGCGGGCCGCACCTACCGCTTCCGCGGCGAGGATGTAACGGTCAGACTGTTGCAGCATAACGACGACTTCCGGGGCGTCGACTTCGCCCTGGTATCGGCCGGAGGCGGCACCTCGCGCGAGTTTGCGGAGACCATCACGCGCCACGGCACGGTCATGATCGACAACTCCAGCGCGTTCCGCATGGATGCCGACGTGCCGCTGGTCGTTCCCGAGGTCAATCCCGACGATGCCCGGCAGGCGCCGCGCCGCATCATCGCCAATCCCAACTGCACGACGATCCAGATGGTGGTGGCCTTGCAGGCCATCGAGCGTCTGTCGCACATCCGCCGCGTGCACGTCTCCACCTACCAGTCGGCCAGCGGCGCCGGTGCCGCCGCAATGGCCGAACTCGAGAAGCAGCACGCCGAGCTGACGGCCGGACAGGAACCGACCGTCGAAAAGTTCGCCTTCCAGCTGGCTTACAACGTCATTCCGCATATCGACGTCTTCACCGACAACGACTACACCAAGGAGGAGATGAAGATGTTCAACGAAACACGCAAGATCATGCACTCCGACGTGCGGGTGTCGGCCACCTGCGTGCGCGTGCCCGTCATGCGCGCCCATTCCGAGAGCGTGTGGGTCGAGACCGAGCGTCCCGTGTCGGTGGAGGAGGCCCGCGCGGCTTTCGCCGCAGCGCCGGGCGTGGTGTTGATGGACGAGCCCGCCGCCAAGGTCTATCCCATGCCGCTTTTCGTCGCCGGCAAGGACCCCGTCTACGTGGGCCGCATCCGCAAGGACCTGACTTGCGAAAACGGTCTGACGTTCTGGTGCGTCAGCGACCAGATCCGCAAAGGCGCGGCGCTCAACGCCGTGCAGATCATGGAGACGCTGATCCGGTAGGATCGGTTTCCGGGCGGATGATGCGTGCTCGTTCCGGCTTTCGGGTCGGGTAGTGCTGTTTCCCGACCCGCGCCCGGCTTGTTGTTCAGCATCGTTCGGAATTAGCGGCAACGTTTCGTTTTCGCACTGAGATCGGTGCATTCAGCTTATTTTTGAGCCATGTGGCAGGCCGCATCCCGAAAGGATGCGGCTTTTTGTCGGTTGCGGCACTCTATTTGCGGATGGTGCAGGCGAACCGTAAATTTTTTTGCCATGAAAAAATATCGTTGCACCGTCTGCGAATACATCTACGATCCCGAGGTCGGCGATCCCGACAACGGCATCGCGCCCGGTACGCCTTTCGAGGAACTGCCCGAGGGTTGGATCTGTCCCGTCTGCGGCGAGCCCAAGGATGTCTTCGTTCCCGTCGACTGAGCCCGGGCGAGCGCCGCTCCGCAACACCGCCGGTGCCCGAAGGGCCCGGCTTCGCTTTTCACCGACCGTTTTTTAGCTTGTAACCAATGCAGTTGCTTGTTCTGTCACTCTTAATTTTCCCGTTTATGCAGACCGATACCGCCGCCTCTTCGCGCTTCGTGCCCAAGGAGCTTCCCTATGCCTACGATGCGCTGGCGCCGCAGCTCTCCGAGGAGACGCTCCACTACCACCACGACAAACATTACGTCGGCTATGTCAACAAACTCAACGAGCTGATCGTCGACACACCTTATGCCGACCAGCCGCTGGAAGACATCATCATGTCGGCCGACGGCGCCATCTACAATAACGCCGCGCAGGCCTGGAACCACGAGTTCTATTTCGACCAGCTCTCTCCCAAGCCGCAGAGCGAGCCGCAGGGAGCGCTTCTGGAGGCCATCAACCGCAGCTTCGGCTCGTTCGACCGGTTCAAGACCCAGATGAACACGGCCGCCGCCGGTCTGTTCGGTTCGGGGTGGGCGTGGCTTGCCGCCAAACCGTCGGGCGAGTTGGTCATCGTCGCCGAATCCAACGCCGGCAATCCCATGCGCAGCGGATTGAAGCCTCTGCTGGCCATCGACGTCTGGGAGCATGCCTATTATGTTGACTATCGCAACCGTCGCCCCGATGCCATCAAGGCGTTGTGGGAGCGCATCGACTGGAAGACCGTCGGCGAGCGTTACGACCGCAAGTAGTATTCCGCCTTTTTTGTATTTTCCCTCTTTTTCTGCTTCTTTCTCTTCTCCTGCGTCCGGATCGTTCTTATAGCGGTCCGGACGTTGTCGTTGTGTTTTCGTAGCAACCGGATTCGGGTATCGGGTGCTTCCGGTTTTCGAAGGCGGGTTTGTGTTTCCGCCTTTTGTTTCGGTGTCAGCTTTGCTCGCGTGGTCGGGCAGTTTCCAAGGTTCCCGGCAACGGCTCACTCTTTCTCCTTGCCGCGGTACCCCTTTTTCAGTTCCGGGTCTTCGGGTGTTCGGGTCGGCGGTTTTCCCGTTTACGGTCCGATCGATGTTCCGGACGGCTCATTTCTCTTCTTCCGGCTTTGCGGTCCGTTGTTTGGCACGCGCTTTGCAATTTCATAGTCAACTGCGGATCAGCAACCGCAGTGAGGTTTCTTCATTTATTTAAGTTTGGGTTAGTAGTTTTAGGAGGGCAACCTCCGGAGGCAGCAGGCAATCGTGAGATTCCCTGCTGTTTTTGTTTGGCCCGTTCGCAGGCGCGCCGAACCTTCTTTCAGCAGGTTGCAAAAACTTTTATTCGGGATTCCTTTCCAGCGCTGAGTGGCTGCAATATTCGGCCGACGGCGCTTCGATATTTGCTCCGGCCGCCGCTTCCTGCGCGCAAGTCAAAAGAAAAACCGCGCCCGACTTTCGTCAGACGCGGTTTGCTGTGCCCAGGACAATATTTGAAAATAGCAATTTTAGGGGTATCTACAACTTGCTGAAAATTGGCCGTTTTGGCATATATTGCAAAGATAATCAATTATTTGTGAAAATCGATAAAAATGCGTAACATTGCAAATAATTTTATTGTGTGGTGCAACGGTGGTGCAAATTTTCTAACTTGCACCACGGAATAAAGTTTTTGCAAGATGGCATCGGTTACGGCTTTCATTCGGGTATCAAGAAAACGTATAGATCGGGCGAACGTTCGTTTTCGTTTGCGGGATGGGCGGAACGTTCAGTTGTTCCACGCCTCCGAGTTGGAGATCAATCCCTCGGATTGGGATGCGACCCGACAAGAGATCAAGGCAAAGGTGCTTTACGATGCGGAGAAGCGGGCTACTTTCAATAAGGCCGTGGCCGACCGCAAGAGCATGATGTTGGAGATATACAACGCGGCGATGGTCAAAGAGGATTTGACATCCGACTGGCTGGAGTTGGAAATCAACAAGCGCCTGCACCCCGAAAAGTACATTGTTGAAGAACATCGGCAAACATTCTTCGAGGCATACGAGGAGTTTGTCGAGAAGCGCAAATTATCGGACTGGCGGGTACGGGCCATTCGGGTCGTGATTCGTGCGTTGAGGCGTTACGAACTCTATGCCCGCCGAACGGTGGATAGCCGCTTTGTGCTCGACCTCGATACGGTAACACCGCTCGTGCTGCGGGACATCGAGGAGTTTCTGCGCAACGAATACACCTTTTTCGAGCAGTACTCCGATATTTACAAGGCAGTGCCCGAAAGCCGGACACCTCAACCGAGAGGCCAGAATACGATTAATGGCATCCTTACCAAACTGCGCACGTTCTTCATTTGGGCGAATGATGTGGGTAAGACAACGAACAACCCGTTCCGGAACTATGCCGTTGAGGAGTGCGTCTACGGAACGCCCTTTTACATCTCGATCGACGAACGCAACAAAATCTACCGCACGAACCTCGCCCGGCATCCGCAGTTGGCTACGCAACGGGATATTTTTGTGTTCCAATGTCTGATAGGCTGCCGTGTGGGCGACCTCTACAAGTTGACCAGGGACAACCTGATCGGTGGAGCGGTCGAGTATATTCCTCGTAAGACGAAGGATGGCCACCCGGTAACGGTGCGGGTTCCCCTCAACACGATAGCCCGTGAGATACTGGCTCGCTATGCCGATTATACCGGGCCGGTGTTGTTCCCGTTGATTGCCGAACAGCAATACAATCGGGCGATCAAGCGGATATTTCTTGCTGCCGGATTGAAGCGCAAGGTTACAATCCTGAATCCGTTGACCCGTGAGCCGGAGCAGCGGCCGATATGGGAGGTGGCCTCGTCGCACTTGGCACGCCGGGCCTTTGTCGGGAACCTTTACAAGCAGGTCAAAGACCCTAACCTTGTCGGAGCGTTGAGCGGCCACAAGGAGGGTAGCCGAGCATTCGCCCGCTATCGGGACATTGACGACGAAATGAAGAACGAACTGGTTAAAATGCTGGAATAGATATGACACAAGAGATTAAAATTGATGATCTGTTCACTCGGATTGATGATGAGCTTATTATTTTATCGGAAGCCAAACAAAAAGGAGAATATAAATGGTTTGATTTTATAGCAGCTCTTCGATTGCTTAATGATAAACTTCAAAGTGAGGTGCATAATGAATATAGAAAACGTAAGGTAAGCAGGTTGGTTAATGTATTCAATGACCTTTTCCATACGGTAGTACAAACATGTTGTAAACGAATAATATCCTACGACAAAGAGCGTAAAATCTCTACGGAAGAATGGTATATATTTGGAGCAGAAAGTGGGGAGGGAACTATTGAAGAAAACGTTGCCCCTGTTTGGCAAGCACATTATGAAAGTCTTAAATTGCCAGAGGAGAATTTGTCAAAACAATGTGATGTGGTAAAAATCTCTTATCTATTAAGAGATTGCTTAGATAAGAATGATGTCCTGCGCAATGGACGACAGACGGATTTTCGCGATTTCTTTGATATGCAATTGGATTTGGATAAATATAGAACATCTTTTGAAGAATATATCATACAATTAAAGGCAGAGCGGAATGTATCGGGTGAATTGATAAAAGCAGATCATACCTCCATTTCAAAAGTCGCACATTTCTCTGTTAAGAAATCCTATGAAAAAATACAACGGATATTGATAGCCTTGCAGCAACAAGGGTTTGTTTCTACTGACACGACTGTTGAAACGTTTTATTATTGGATGACGGGGGAAGGTATACCGACGAGGAATAAAATAGAATGGATAAAGAAAGGAAAGAAGCGAAAAAGCAATATAAGCAAAAGCAGCCTTGTCTATTTCCTTAAAATATTTGCAAGTTATGATGTAGACCAAACTTCGGATTGCAGAAATAGGATCGAGGAAATATTTGGGATTTCATTATCAGCTTCAACAATCACTCGATCCTCGAATTGCGAGTATAAAACGGAAATAGACAATATCGTCAATGCTTGATGGATGTTTTAATGGGACTATTTGCAATGTAAAAGTAGTAGTACATAGCCTTTGTAATGGGGTGAATGGGATTATACCATTCATCCCATATTGTTTTCGGGCCATTTCCCGCCAACCTTTGCAATACCGATAACGGAAAGACTTACGGCTTTCGTTGGTGCCGCCGAACAACCTGTATTCCGTAAGATGCAGCGGACGGGCGGAACTCCATAATCACAAACAACTATGGAGGCAAATTTAATCGAACTGGCAAAGGCTTGTCCCGAAGCCATTATCTCGGTCAAGGTCGGCGATCTGATCGAGGCGAACGAAGCCCTTGTGGCTAAAACAAAAGAGCAGCTGGAGCAACTTATTACCGACCAGACGGCCGAAACCTATCCCAGCCGTCAGAAAGTAGCGGAAATCTTGGATGTCGATCTTTCGACCCTACATCGCTGGGCCAAACGTGGTCTACTCGTGCCTATCGAAATTGGCGGGAAGCGCCGCTACCGCATGTCGGATGTTCGTCGGATGCTTAACAATGGAAAGTTATGAAAGTAGATTCCGCAAAGCACTGTCAAAAGGGCAGGCTATCATCAACGAAGGATGCTTACTATTTTCCGCATGATTCAAATGCCAAGGACGATCCAAAATGCGTGCTGTTGATCGAGCAGCTGGGCATGGAAGGTTACGGTATCTATTGGATGCTCATTGAGGTATTACGAGAACAACCAGACTATACCTATCCGCTTGCACTGCTGCCTGCCCTTGCGCGTCGGTATAATACTACATACGAGAAAGTCAAAACGGTAGTTTGTGCGTATGATTTGTTCACAATCAAAGAGGATAAAATCTTCTTTTCGGATAGTTTGAGCCGACGAATGCAAATACTCGAAGAGAAGCGTATAAGACGTTCGGAGGCAGGTAGATTAGGTATGGATCGACGGTGGAAAGGAAACAATGTTATAGCACCGTTATCACAATGCGATAGCGATGATATAACAAGTAAAGTAGATGAAAGTAAAGTATATAAGAAAGATAATGTAGAAAGAACGGCTATTGATTTTTTCCCTCCTTCTCTTACTGATGTTGTAGAGTATATCCGTAGCAACGGCTATACCTCTGTTGATCCGGAACAATTCATCGATTATTATACGGCAAACGGTTGGATGATTGGTAAAAGTAAAATGAAAGATTGGCAGGCCGCTATTCGGAACTGGAATCGAAAAGGTGCGGCCACAAAAACTGAAAACGAACAAAATACGATCCCTGTATGATACATTGTGATAAACAATTTTTGCCGGAGGCCCTCGAACTGGAAGCAGCTGTACTCGGAGCTCTGATCAACGAGGCCGAAATGATGACACAAATCGTCTCGATTCTTGCTCCCGAACATTTCAGCGACCCGACCAATGCTGCAATTTATAGGGTAATGCGGGACATGTACGACGCCAACGAGCAAATCGACCTCTATACCGTGGTCAATCGCTGTAAAACAGTCGAGGTATTGAAACAATCCAAAATCGCCGTTTTACTGTCCGGCTATACGCAAAAGGTAGGCAGCGGCGCCTATGCAACGAAACATGCCTTAATTGTTAAAGAGCATTATATTCGGCGCAAAATGATTGAGGCTTCACTCCGGATTTCCGGCATGGCTTCCGATCAAGGTACTGATTTAGTCGAGGCGCTCGACACTTTCTCCCAATTAGCGGATCAGTGCAATGATGTAGCTGCTGGCGGTACCACGGCAAAGCCGGTGGCAAAGATTGTAGAAGCGGCCTTAAAACAAGCCGAGAATCGCTGTTCTCTGCGCCAATCGGGACAATTCCCGGGAATTCCCACCGGTTTGTCCGAATTAGACCGCCTGACGGGTGGATGGCATTCGTCGCAGCTTATCGTGATTGCAGCCCGCCCGGCGATGGGCAAGACGGCTTTCATGTTGCATCTGGCCAAATCGGCAGCTCTGTTTGGTGTGCCGGTTTGCATCTATTCGCTTGAAATGGCCGATGTTTCGTTGGCCGACCGATTACTCTTGTCTGAGACTTCAATCGACCCCGACCGTTTTCGCCGTGGCGAACTCGAAAGCGACGAATGGAAACAGCTCGAAGAGGCTTCGGCCATACTGCAGGGACTACCAATATACATCGACGACAATCCGACTGTTTCGATGCGCTACATAAAAGTTCGTTCCAAGCTCATGCAAAAGCATGGCAAGTGCGGGATGGTGATAGTCGATTATCTTCAGTTGGCAGATACTGCTACCGACCGCAAAAACAGTAATCGTGAGCAGGAGATCGCAAATGCTTCACGGCAAGCTAAAATAATAGCCAAAGAGTTGGGTATTCCGGTTATCCTGCTATCGCAGCTCTCTCGCCGTGTCGAGGAGCGGGCCGACAAAATGCCGCTGCTATCTGATTTGCGAGAATCCGGAGCTATCGAGCAGGATGCTGATGTGGTTGGCTTTATTTATCGTCCTGCCTATTATAAGCAGGAAACGATAAAGACACTATCGCAAGGCGAAATAAGTACAAATGGCATCGGCATACTATCTATTGCCAAACAACGAGACGGCGCCACGGGTATGGTGCTCTTTTCGCACAACCCAAGTTTGACAAAACTCGGCGATTATGGACAAATCCTCAATAAGAATCCGCACTATTAACGGCACAGATCGAACTCAGGCAATTTATTATGTGCAATAAATCAGGCGCTTATAATATAGACGCCTTTTTATAGGTGTAATATCAACATGTTTTTCGCTCGAATCCATAGACGGTAGCCGAAAACATCACCAGTCCACCATCAATAACTTTTGATAATAAATAATTCAGCCTCTTCTTCTAAACCGGCATTTACTCCAAGGGCAGACAGGACTTCGGTTTTCCCGACGACCCGGGCAATGATACGCTCGAACATTTGTTGTTCTGTTGCAGTCAGCGGATAATCGGGAGCGGTCGAAAGGACTATAATCGTGTGCCTATAGGGCTTATCGTCCGGTACCGTATATTTGGTCAGAATTTCCCACAGATAATCCATGCGCCGCATGCGGTCGTATGCCCGCGAATGTGAAACATCTTGCTGAATCAGTCGCGCATTGAACAAATAGGCCAATTGTTCGCGCGAAAGCGCCCGGGTGGTCGAAAGCACCCGTTCGATGGCCCGCTCGGCTTGTCCCATACGTTCCAGTTGTTCGATGCGCATATCCTGCCGGTGGTCGCGCATCCGTTTCATACGGTTGCGGTGGCTCATACGCATGTATTTCATTTTCCATACTTCCGGGCGGTATACCAAGTCTTTTGCCTTTCTCTTGATACGAGTATAGTTCGCATCCTGTTTTTCCCACAATGCGAGGGCTTGTTCTTCATAACTATTGAGCGGTTCAAGCCACTCTATTTTCTTCGTTTCTTCAGGACTGAAGCCATAGCAGGTAATATGAAACATACAGCGAGCCGCAATCTCTTCGTCGGACAACTCGACATTTTCGCCCAGCACAATTTCCTTACCTAAATTGGTTGGCCAATAATCGCTTTCGAAATCGTCCTCATAGAGATACATCTCGACACGAGGCTCTTTGCCGTAATGTTCCGCATCATAGTAATTCATATAGAACCGAACCTGCTTGTCTGTCTCCTCCGCCTGCATATGTTGCAAAATGTCGTAGGCCTCTTTACAGCCCCGTATAATCCGCCAAATCTTGTTTTGTTTGTACCCATACTCATCCAGTATCAAACGCTCCAGTTGCGGAACGATGTTATCGAATGACACTTTTTGTAACAATTCCTTGAATTTCATTTTTGTATATTGTTATGGTACAAATGTTTTCTGTTCCTCAGTAGACTGGTAGGTTTCTATCGTCGCTTTTATCCGGAAATATCAGTATTTTCCGACTTCACTGGCGTAAATTATCTTCTTTGCCTTTGCAAATTGCTTGGTTGCAAAATTAGTTAGAATTCGTAGAAATAAGTAGATGCTAATTTCTTATCTTTGAAACAGAGCCGCATCATATGGCAATAATTTGTTATTGAGCAAGAGAATAAAAAGCGCGTCCGCAAATTATGCCGGAGATAGCGGCATTTTCCGGTATCGTCGGCTTAAACGTCGTGTGAGAGCGCTCACGTGATCCAATGAAAAATTTCTGAAATATTCTTTCTTGGCTCAACTTTTTTTACTTAATTTTGTCTCGGTTAAAACCCCTTAAACCGTATTTGAAGAACCGGAAATTTTGTAATTACGACATATTATAGAAAGCGTTAGCTTTTTTCGTGCCTATTGAAACTTGGACACTTTCAATTAATGTAGCACAATGAATAAAGTTCGGCGCTCACGTTGCTGTATAGCACGTGGGCTTTGTTCATTTATTTGTGCTACAGGTAAGTCCAAGACCTCAATAGGCAAATGAAGAATTCAGTCCACGTTTTTTATTTGTGTCTTGAACCCAAACCCCATGGTACAGCAACCTCAATTCTTCCGTCCGCTATGGACTTGCGGCAGGTATAATGCGAAAGCGGATACCGCCATCATGTACAACCTGATCGAAGGTCAATCCTATTTTTTCGAGTCGCACTCGGCTCGGGTTATCAACGAAATCTTGTCGGTAGCCCGATACGATGAATTGCACGTGGAAACTATTTCCGCTCATACAGGAATAGCTGTCGAAAGCATTTTGGATTTCATGCAGACCCTTGTCGAGGCCGGGCTGGTGTGCACGAAAAGAATGACTGCGGAGGAGCGACGGGATTTTCAGCGCAAGCAAGGCAAAATCGCTATCGAACAGGTAGCACAGAGGAAATTCACGAGTACAGGACAAGTCGATTTTTCCACGGCCGAGGAGGCTTATGCCAATTCGTTGGATGTGAATACCTGCATCCCCTCCGTGATGCTCGAACTGACCTACAATTGTAGCGAAAAATGTATCCATTGTTATAATGCAGGTGCTACGCGCAACGATTGCGAGGTCAGCAAAAGGAACCGCGATGAATTGAACTTCGAGGATTATAAACGGATTATCGACGAACTCTACGATTTAGGTACTTATAAGGTATGCCTTACCGGAGGTGATCCGTTCTCCAAATCCATCGCTTGGGACATTATCGATTATCTCTATCAGAAGAATATCGCGTTCGATATTTTCACCAACGGACAATCCATTACGGATAAAGTAGACAAATTCCTCTATTACTTTCCCCGATTTGTCGGCCTCTCCGTATATAGCGGAATTCCCGAAATCCATGATCAGATAACCCGAACGAAAGGGTCGTTCTTCAAAACGCTGTCTGTCGCAGAGCAACTTTCCCACTATGGAATACCATTGGCTTTCAAATGCGTGGCATTCAAGACGAATGTCAAATCCTATCATACGGTCAAGGAGCTGGCCCGAAGATACGGAGCTGTCCTGCAACTCGAAATGAATCTCTGCAACGGTGTCGACGGCGACTCTTCGATCACCAATCATTTGAGACTGCCCAAAGAAGTGCTGGAGGTGTTGTTGCGCGACCCGGATGGCCCTATGTACAAGGATATGAACCGGGATAGTTCCGGCAGAGAGGCCAAACCTCTGTCGGCGCACCCGTGCAAGGCCGGGTTCGGAAATCTTAATATCACTCCCGATGGAATGGTTACACCTTGTTGTACGTTCCCTCTGTCGCTGGGAAATGTGAAGACGCAATCGCTTAAGGAGATTCTCGCGGGCGAACCCATTCACAGATGGAGAGAGACTACGATTGCGGACATCGAAGAGTGCGGCAGACATCCCAAATGCGAATATTGTTATTTGTGCTGCGGCAACAACTATCTCGAACACGGCACCCCGTTGAAGCCCTCGAAAGTGAGTTGCTACATGGCGGAGGTGCGTTATGAACTCGCGCAAAAATTGGAACTGGGCGAAGACCCCTTGCATGGGCTGTCCGTCGCAGAGCGGTTGCAACAGATGGCAGTCGACGTAGTCGGATTATTCGGCAAAGAGATAGAAAAACATTGAAACAGATGTTGCGGATAAATGGATTGTCCTGAACTAATCCTGTAACCATAAAAAGAGAAACTTATGAAAGTGAATCTTTCGATTGCAAAGGCTTCGAGCGTACGCATCATCCCTGGCTGTGATGCAAAGTTATCAGAGCAGCGTTGCGGAATTTTGTATCGCATGCTGTAGCCTTTGTGGTGTGTCCGAAGAATAGTAGGGCACACCTTTTTACACGAAAACTTTTAACTGGTAACTAATAAAGATTATGGATATTACAAATTTCGATGACCCTGATTTCGTCGATTTTCTTCAGGCGTTGTCCGATAAGCTGGAGTCCGAAGAGCAGGACATCCTATGACGCGTCGTAGATGGAGGGCGTGCGGTCTATGGAGCCTTGTCCAATAAGGAAAAGCGTATTTTCGACGAAATCGTCGATATGAATACAATAACCAATTGTAAACGATGTGGTATTCCTATCCAATGGAGTGAGATGATTCAAGTTCGTAATCATGGTGGGTATTGTAGTGATTGTTGGAATAATAAGCCCAACCTTGATGACGATGATTAAATTCCAATACTATGACAACCATCCAGATCAATGCTTCCGGTCAGACGGCCCGCGTCGTAGAAGAAAACGAAGATTACTTCATCGTAGAAGCACCCCTCGATTCTTTGGATAAAGAGCTGCGGCCGTTTGCGCTCCGCGTTTCTCCGTCTCTTATCGATAAGTTGTTCCGCCGTTCGGAGCGTATCTACATCAATAAACAGGCGTTTTTGCTTTGGATGAATTCCAAAGACAAGTTCTCGGAGTTTTCAAAGACAGAATACCTCCCAATCCGGTAAAACTATCATCGAAATCGAATTATGAACTGCATGAATACACCTGCGATTTGGCAGAAAATCGAAAAGCTGCTGGAAAAGACCGAGCATAGCAATCTCGTTGCAATTAGCCGGGCCGATTTTGAAGAAGCAATGAAGGACGCTTCGGATTTCGCATATGTCGAAATCGAAAACATCGCATTTCCCGATTTGCTCGAAAAGTTGCGCAAAGAGTTGGCGGCATTGCCCATGCACTCGGTACGAAATGGTGTGTTGAGAATAGGCACGGCTTCTGACAGCGCAGATGGCGAATTATCGGCCGACAATATGTGCGGCTTGCTGAAAATAGTCCAGGAGTTTGTTTCCGGTGCCAAACTTATTTGGGGGTTGGATGTTGACCCTGCTATCTCTTCGGGATGTTACTCCATTGCTGTGGTGTTTGCCATGTCGAGCAGGTAGCTTTACTTATGTATTCATAATAAAACTCCCCGGTATCAAGTACCGGGGATTATTTATTATCTTACATGGGGCAGCTTTGTGCCGCTTGCATTATTTCAGATCGCGGGCTTTGATACGTACAACTTTGCCATCGCGCACGATAACCAGTTCGCCGTCTTCTTTCCGGGCTTTCTCTACAAGGCGTTTGCGGGCTAACAGAATGCCCGCATTGATTTTCTCCTGCATCTGTTTGATTTCGATCTCACTCATTGTCCGCAATCTTTTCGTAGGATAACGTATCTTCTATATTGAATTGTTACTCCCTTTTCTTGCTTCGATACAGCCTATGCTTGTTTGGTTATAATCGAAACCGTTTGTATTTGAAAAAATCGCAACTACTCTCCATTTGCATCCATTCATGAGGACTTATTGCGAGATTGGAATGCTGTGTGGAAGATATTCTGTTTATTTCATTATGCTTGATTTATTCGAGCATTAAAGAACGAGTAGCTTAAATTACTCCTGTATGGTTACCCCTGATTGTTTTTGTAAAATATTGGCTGTTTCTACTGAACTGGATGGAGGTGTTGTTCTATATACTACGAGTGTCAAAATAATTATATACCCAATTATTGATAACCCAAATAATATAAATCTTGGATGACTAAAATAGTCTCTGAATTTTTCTTCTCGTCTTATAGTGAGAACATATATTGCGCTTACAAACAACAGAAGAATTAATCCCAAACACGTAATATGCAGGATATGTTCTGATATTGAAAGTTTTGCGTTGTTAGACCCACTAAATATATTGACACATCCAAATAGAAAAGTAATAACAGCTGTGAAAAGACCCAATATCTCAATATTGCTTTTTTTTGACGAATCTATTTCATGCTTTAGAAATTCAATTTTTGCCTTCTCTCTTTGAAGGCTTAATTCCCCTTTTATTAGTCCAAATTCTGATTTATATTGCTGCAATTCATCCTCAAGCTTATTGTAGTTTATTGGCCTGCTGAAAGATGATGGCATAAAGACGATTAATCCCGAATCATTATCTTTTTTTAGACATTCATTGTATAGTAATTGTACCGGATAAAAGCGCTGTTCCTTACACCAATGTATAGCTATTTCGAATTTCTGAATGTAGTCGTCTAATACTTTATATTTCCGTGTTAAAACATCATCAGAATATGTAGTATTGTTAAAATCATTCCGTATATCATTAATTAGAAAAGCAATCGCTTTTTTGAAAGGATAGAAATTTTTGATATGAGTAACCATCTGTATTTGTTCGATTTGCAACATGTCAGCACAAAGTTTCTCATATGTATAATTATGCTTCATCCTAAATGATAAACGGCAATTATACATATAATTTTTTAACGTATTGAGGGCATATACATCAAATTTTCTATTTGAAAATCGAGGAAGAATCTTTGCATATACATGATCAAATTCGGAGATAAGGTTCCGTACTTGTGGTTCGGTCGTGTCTTTGTGGTCTTTATAATATTTCATTAGCAAAATCATTTGTCCTAATTTTGCTTTCTTTTGTAAACAATTATTTTCCCATTCATATACAAGAGGCTCGACACCTGTATATTGATGTTTATGAAAAAAATTAAAATATTTATCGAAGTCTTGTAAGTATTCAGCGGATATACTCCCTTTATCAATTATCTTGGTTTCAAAGTTGATAGAATATTCAGCTGTGCCGTCAAAAAATACTAATTTCTTGATAAGAAAGGAGCACTTATCTTTTAGAAGTCGATAAATGGGGCTAATTAACGCACTTTGCTTGGGTTCACTATTGGTTAACTCTTCTTTGATTAAGATAATTGTTTGAATATCTCCTTTATCATATGACAACATGTGATCCATTGCATAGATATTAAATACATAAGTATGCAATGCGTGAAAATGTGCGTTTGTTACTTTTTTGCCATTTGTAGCAAAAGCATTAACTAATAATTTGTGATATTCCTGACTAACCTTATTATTAACGGTGTAGATTAATTGTCGATAACCATTAATTGTTATGAGTATATTGTCATCTAACCGCTGGTATTCTCTATATAATTTATTCTTTAGTAGAGGGGTATTTATTGGCGGATAATCATTTTCTACGAGTGAACTGAAATCTTTCAGGTCTTGAAGAAGATTTTCGCGCACTAAATATTCTCCTGAAATAACCGATTTGCTCAACGCAACAAAAAAAGACTCAGAAAATTTATCTATAAGTTGAATACCATATTTATAGCTTATTTGACTTTTGCTTTTATCAGTCCAATCTAAAGTTTCAATCCAGTCAACGGAGAAAATAGTCTGATATTCTTTTATTATCTTGTCAATAAAAGTCGATTTCATAAAGAGTAATATTGACGGTTAGATCGAATAAGGCCACAATCCATCGGTTCGCTCCCTTTATCAAATATATTAGCCATATGTATGGCTATTTGCCAACTTTCCCATTTATGAGATAAATCAACAAGTTGGGATGCTGTATATGTAACAATCTTTTCATTCCTTTCCCGTAATAGATTGATAGAATTAGTTATTCTATTACAGTTTTCACCCAATTCTCGGAAATCGTATTCTAGAACTTGGCCGACCTCTATAAACCTAGATTTGAAGTTATAATGTAACAATTTGTCTTCAATCATGGCATTGTATATATCACTCTCTACAGGGCCATGTTGCATAGCATGGAAATTATTAAATACATCTAACAAGTCTCGATCTTCATCTTTTCGGATAGCAGACACAAAGAAAAGAAGTTTAAGTGCTTTCAATCTTGTAAATGAAAATAGCGACATATCCGTCGGACGTAATTCTTTATACCAATTGATTAATTGATATAATATATATTCAAAACACAGAATTTTGTTATTCATAATATTCGACATCTCTTTAATAAATAAGAAATTAAATACAAAAAGTTTCTTATGCGAATAATCGTTATTTTATTAATGGATCGCAACTAGTTAAATTAATATTTGCACGTAAGACAATCGGACAACACGTCTTATATCTAAAATCTATTTTATCTATTTGGAAAGGTTAACAAACCATGTAATAAATTGTCCGGATTTGACAACACATTTGTTAAATTTTGGCCCATTAATATCCTAATTAACATTCATGAATTTAATTAGTTCTTATAGACACTCATCTATACATTAAAACACTATAAGAATCCACCGCCAATAAATTAAGACGTGTATTTTCAATATCTTCTATACTACTAAATTTAACAACTAAATCTTGTGTTTTCAAGAAGCGACAGATACTGTCGCAGCGACGCTATTTCCGCTTTTGCTACGAGTTTTTGGAACGGCACGGGATCAGTGTGCGAGGTCTCCAAAGCGTTGTAGTACAAACGGCGTGCATCATCCGAGCCTTTGAGGTTCACAAGCGTATAGCCGTTCCGAAGCAAATACAGATTCATTAGCAAGCGGGAGGTACGGCCGTTCCCGTCAATGAACGGATGGATGCGTACCAATACCTCGTGCAGATAAGCTGCAATTAAAACAGGATGAATGCCCTGCGTTTCCATTTCGGCGAACTTCGACATAAAGGTCTGCATTTGCTCGGCCAATAAATAGGGCTGCGGTGGAGTGTGGGTGCTTCCGCTGATTCTTACCGGAACGGTACGATACCGTCCTGCATTCTCTCGGTCTATACCGTGCAATACGAGGGCGTGAATCTCCTTTATCGTGTGCTCTGAAATCGCTTCGGCGCTTTGAGCAAAATCCCGGATATAATCGATGGCTTCGGCATGGTTGATCGCTTCGAGGTGCTCCCGCATCGACTTGCCTGATATGGTTAGCCCTTCGTTTACGACCAATTCCGTTTCTTGCAACGTGAGTGTGTTACCCTCCATGCGGTTGCTTTCATAGGTGTATTCTATGTTGAATGCCTCCTCGATCTTCTTCAATGCCTCGGCGGGTAGCGGACGCAATGAGGAGAGACGGGCCCGCAAAGCGTCGATTTCGGCTAATTGCTGGTTCAGCTCTTCCATATGGCTATACCTCTTGCAAATTTGATGAAAAATTTTTCCGGATTGCAGGTGCCAATGCCATTTCCGTGGCTCGCTGTATCCCCGGTACCTTTATAGGGCTTTCAATGTTTCTGCATATTCGATCAACTCCGCTTTCGTGTCGAACGTATGCGTTCCCCTATTATGATGTACAAACGCTATAAAATTACCTCGTTTTGTGAATAAATCCACTATCTCAACATTTGGTATGGTGGCGACTTTTTAAGAACTGCCGATTGTAGGATTGCTGTTTATTGAATTTGATAAGCTAACCTGCTTTACACCCAATATATTCAGCTACCTGCTGAAGGATTAGCTCCTTTTCTTTAATATAGTTCTTTAATTTTCAATTCTATAGCATGGAATTGTCATACAAAGATAAGCAAAATGATGTAAAAGAATGCAAAATATTTGCTTATTGCAAATATTTTTTTATTCTGTTTTTATTGAGAATGAAATAGAGAGAGCATATAATGATGACGTTCGCATCTCATGTCACAATGCCGAAGTTCACAAATATGGCAGTAACTTACATTCCGAAATTGAATGTAGAAAACTAATCGTTCGAAGCCGAAAGCAACAGCATGGCCACTGTTGTTGACTATATGATTAAGATTGATGAAAATGCCGACGGGTATTGACTTGCCCCAATCGGTTGGATTGAAAGCGAAACAGCAGATATCTGACTACCTTATAATATTGATTTATAATAAGGTATCAAGGTAAATAAGTGTCCGCGTAAATATCGAACTAAACACAAAATCGATATGACTAAGCGTATTTATTATAACAATTCTCACAGATATTTGATGGTTTCTCAGTGCATAAAAGAGGGTCAGATAAGCCGAACAACACAGACACGATGAAATCACTATATAGAGAAAAGATGTAAGTTGATATTAGCAATGAGACGCCTTGAAACAACAGGATGCAATGCTATTGAGTGCAACCCTATTGCCAATGCGATAAAATTGGACAAAGGAATATAACCGTTCTGGATAGCGATCTGCTGGTAATGGAGATTGTGCCCTGTCAAAACTGTGTAAAATCTCAATCTGGGAAATGAGTGGTGCAAATGTGGTGCAAAGCAGAAATGAAAAATCGCAACCAATTGACTATCAGTTGCGATTTCTTTTTGTTGTGCCCAGGACAAGACTCGAACTTGCACGAACTAAACGTTCACTACCCCCTCAAAGTAGCGTGTCTACCAATTTCACCACCTGGGCGACACATGACCGAAACTTGCATTTCGGGAGCACAAATATAGGGCATTATTTTCAAACTGCCAAATTTTTTTGTGCGATTGTATGTTTTGCCTCTCCGCCGGGCCGGAGTCCGGGTAAATAAAGATGCTGTTACTGCTCTTTTCGGGGCGGGCTTGTGCCGGATTGTGATCCGTTCCGGCTTCGCCCTGCTTGCCCGGCCGGCCGGGCTATAAACGGGCCGGCCATAAAAGAGCCGGCCCGGTTGCGAAGCAGGGGATTATCGGAGCGTCATTTCGTCGATCAGGTAACCGGCACCGCCGATGCGGTCGATGACCATCAGCACATAGCGGATGTCGACGGCGATGTTGCGGCAGATCGTGGGGTCGAACTGGATGTCGCTCATCGTCGAGCGCCACGTGCGGTCGAAGTTGATGCCCACCAGTTCGCCGCGTCCGTTCAGAATCGGCGAGCCCGAGTTGCCGCCCGTGGTGTGGTTGGTCGCCAGGAAGCAGACCGGCACCGTGCGGCGTCCGCCGACCTCGATGCCCCAGCGGCCGTAGTCTTTCGAGGCGTGGAGATCGCGCAGCGCCTGGGGGATGTCGTAATCGTAGATCGCCGGATTGTCCTTGGCGATGATGCCGTCGAGGGTGGTCAGCGGCGTGTGGTATTCGCCGTCGGCATATTCGTAGCCGGCCACTTTGCCGTAGGCTACGCGCAGCGTAAGGTTGGCATCGGGGAACATGGCGCCCTCGCGTTTCTCGGCCGCCGCCCAGCGGCGCAGCCCCTCCACATAGCGGGCGTAGAGCGCATTCATGCGGGCGCTGTTGAAGTTGCGCAGCGACCGGGTGCCGAGTTCGTCGACGATTTCGGCGCTGAACTCTTTGATAGCTTCTTTCAGTGCAATGAGTTCGGGGTTCTGCGGGTCGTCGGCCGCCAGTGCGAAGATATGGTCGGCATAGGCCGCGGGTGTGCCGTGCTGCTTGATTCCGGCTTCGAATGCAGCAATCGGAGCAAGCATCGTGCTGCGGCCGGCATACTCCTCGAATGCCTGGCGGTAGAGGGCCTGTTCGACCGGGCGGCGCTTGGCGAAGAGCGGATCGGCCTTTTCCTCGTCGGTGAAGCCGTAGCGGAGCGTGAGCAGCGTTTCGCCCAGCAGTTCGCGCGTATAGTAGTAGGGAAGCGCCCGTGCGAACTCGTTTTTCAGTTCCTGCAGCACTTCGCCGTCGCCCGTGGCTTCGACGAACCGTTGTTCGGTGCGCAGTTTCTTTTCATAGGTGCCCAGGCGCTTGATTCCCAGCACTTCGCCCTGCCATTTCTTCCAGGCGTTGGCGATCGAGGCGTGTTTGGCCGCATAGTGGATGCGCAGCGCCGGATCGCTCTCCTGGGCCCGGGAGATGAGGTCGAGCCGTCCGGTGCGGATGGCGATCTTCATCGGGTCGGAAGTCTCGGCGATGTATTTCACTACGTCCGACAGAATATATTGTTGCGTGTTGCCCGGGAAGCCGTAGATCATCGTGAAATCGCCTTCTGCGACACCGCGTGTCGAGACCGTGAAATGGCGGCGCGGGCGGAACGGTACGTTGTCGGGCGAGTAGGCCGCGGGCTTGTTGTCGGGACCGGCATAGATGCGGAAGACCGAGAAGTCGCCCGTGTGGCGGGGCCAGATCCAGTTGTCGGTGTCGCCGCCGAACTTGCCGATCGACGAGGGCGGAGCGGCCACCAGGCGTACGTCGTCGAACTGCTCGTAGAGGAACAGGAACTGCTGGTTGCCGTAGTACATCTGTTCGACCGCGGCCTTGTAGCCTTTGCCCTCGGCTTCGGCCTTGCGGACGATCTCGTCGGCCGTTTCGCCGGCGGCCATGCGGTCGGTGACATCCTCCATGCGGACCAGGAACTTGACGTTGAGCTCCTTGTTGGGCAGTTCCTCGGCCCGCGACCGGGCCCAGAAGCCGTGGGTCAGGTAGTCGTGCTCGACCGACGAATGGCTCTGGATGGCGTCGTAGCCGCAGTGGTGGTTGGTCAGCAGCAGTCCTTCGGCCGAGACCAGCTCGCCCGTGCAGCCTCCGTCGAAAAGCACCACGGCGTCTTTCATCGAGGCCTTGTTGATCGAGTAGATGTCGTCTGCCGTGAGGCGGAAGCCTTTGGCGCGCATGTCGCGGATGCGGTGCGAGATGAGGCTCGGGAGCCACATGCCTTCGTCGGCCATGGCCGGGGCGAGCAGCAGCAGCGCGAAAAGGGTCAGCAAGATACGTTTCATGGTTTCAGGGTTGAGCGATGAATTTTTCAAGTTCGGTGTATACGCGTTGGATCGGCAGGCCCATGACGTTGTAGAACGAGCCGTCGATGCGTTCGATGGCCGCGTAGCCGATCCATTCCTGGATGCCGTAAGAGCCGGCTTTGTCGTAGGGACGGTGGCTGTCGAGGTAGTAGGCGATCTCCTCGTCGGTGAGCGTGCGGAACCATACGTCGGAGCGCGACGAGAAGGTGCGGCGGTGTGCGGCGGTGCGGAACGTCACGCCCGAGACCACCGTGTGACGATGGCCCGATAGGCGGCGCAGCATGGCGAAAGCATCGTCGCGGTCGCGGGGCTTGCCCAGCACACGGCCGTCGAACACCACGACCGTGTCGGCTGTCATCAGGATGTCGTTGGGTTCGAGCTGCCAGGGGTAGGCGTCGCTCTTGAGCTGCGAGAGATAGCCGGGGACCTCCTCGGCGTCGAGTTTGTCGGGAAATACCTCTTCGCACGGGTATGTCGGGGCCAGCGCGTAGGGCAGTCCGCAGCCTCGCAGCAGTTCGCGGCGCCGCGGCGACTGCGACGCCAGTAGCAGCCGGTAGGGACGAAGTTTTTCGTGAAGCAACATTATATAAAGTGAAAAGTTAAAGGTGAAAGGTTAAAAGTAAAAAGTGAATTTTGCGATTGGGCGGGAGTCGAAGCTGTTTGGATGTTAAACCGGATGGAACTTCTGAGGAAAATTAGAGTTGCAATTTTGATTTGACGGTTTTGACAGAACGGGTCAGTAATTTTTCGAGTTCGATGCAGTCCGGGTAGATCGAATCGAAAACGGTTTGTTCGATGATTCCCGATCCGTGCAATATTTCCAGCCAATATTTGGTTTCGGAACACTCTTTAAGTGCAATATTGAGTTTCAAAAGAAAATCTCTGTTGCTTTGGGCATTCGCCGCTTCGGACAGGTTGGCGCCGATGGAGGTTCCGCTTCGAAGAATCTGTTTGCCGAGCGTATGCTGATTCCGTTCTTTCAGATAGTTGTAAAAATGGATGATTCGGATAGCGAATTTTTTGCTTTTGTCTTGGATCAGCATCTCTTTCACTTTTCACATTTCAACTTTAACTTTGCTATTTGATGTCGAAATCCAGCAGCCGGCGCCCTTCGAGCTTGGCGGTGAGGCAGTCGCCGGGAGCTACGGGGCCCACGCCGGCCGGGGTGCCGGTGTAGATCAGGTCGCCCATGCGCAGGGTGGTGTATTGCGATACGGCCGCGATGATGCGGTCGACCGTGAAAAGCATTTCGCCCGTAGCGCCCTGCTGGCGCACCTCGCCGTTGACGGCAAGTTCGAAGTGCAGGTTTTGCACGTCGCCGCCCAGTTCGGCTAGCGGTACGAATTGGGGCGAAAGCGCCGCCGAGCGGTCGAACGCCTTGGCCGGTTCCCACGGCAGGCCGCGGGCGATCGCTTCGCGCTGGAGATCGCGGGCCGTGAAGTCGATGCCGAGGCCCACTTCGCTGAAGTAGCGGTGGGCGAACTTCTCTGCGATCGAACGTCCTACGCGGTCGATGCGCACCACCAGCTCGCATTCGTAATGCACCTCTTGCGAGAAGGCCGGGATGTAGAACGGATCGTTGTTGCGCAGCAGTGCCGTGTCGGGTTTCAGAAACCAGACCGGTTCGGCCGCCGTCTCCGCCGCCAGTCCGGTGTCGCGGTGCAGTTCTTCGGCGTGGGCCCGGTAGTTGCGGCCTATACAGATGATTTTCATGGTTTTTCCTGTTTTTCTTGGCACAGCAGCTCCACCATCCGGCGGGCGAAGCGTTCGCTGGCGCCGGGGCCACCGATGACTGTGCGCAGCTCCTCGAAGTCGGCGAGCATCCGGTCGCGTTCGGCACCACCCGCCACGATGGCCCGCAGTTCGCGTTCGGCCCGGTCGACGGAGAGGTCGGACTGGATGATTTCGGCGACGGCTTCGCGCCCGAGGTTGAGGTTGACGAGCGACACCCACGGAATTTTGAGTACGTAGGGCTGCAGTTTCACCTGGAACCACAGCGTGCGGTAGACCACCACTTCGGGTATGCCCAGCAGGGCGGTCTCGAGGGTCGCCGTGCCGGAGGTCACGACGGCCGCTTCGGCTGCATGGAGCGTTTCGTAGGTTTGGTCGCATACGTAGCGCAGGCTGCTGCCGGCCATGTATTGTTCATAGAGCGAGCGGTCGAGCCACGGCACGGCCGTGACGACGAACTGGTGCCCGGGAAAACGCTCGGAGAGCCGTGCCATGAGCGGCAGGTTGTCGCGGATCTCGCCCCGGCGGCTGCCGGCCACCAGCGCGACGATGGGGCGTTCGTCCAGCCCGTGCCGGCGGCGGAACTCCTCGGGCGAGGGGAGCGTCGCGCGCCGGGCTTCGAGCGCATCGACCAGCGGGTTGCCCTCGAAGATGGGTCGGATGCCCTTGCGGGGAAAGTAGTCGCGCTCGAACGGAAAGATGATGAAAAGCCGGTCCACATACTTGCGGATCGCCTTGACCCGCCATTCGCGCCAGGCCCATACCTTGGGTGCTATGTAGTAGTAGGTGCGGATGCCGTGTTCCTTGGCCCAGCGCGCCATCTTCATGTTGAAGCCGGGGTAGTCGACCAGGATCAGCACGTCGGGGGCGAACGCCGCGACGTCGGCCTGGCATTCGCGCATCTGACGTCGGATGGTGCCGAGGTTGCGGAGCACCTGCACGATCCCGAAGAACGAGGTCTCGCGGTAGTGTTTCCGCAGGTTGCCCCGTCCGCCCGCTTCGGCCATCCGGTCGCCGCCCCAGAAGCGGAACCCGGCTTCGGGGTCGGCTTTCTTCAGCCCTTCGATCAGGTTGGCGCCGTGCAGGTCGCCCGAGGGCTCGCCGGCTATGAGGTAATATTTCATGTCGAAGTGAAAAAGTTAAAGGTTAAAGGTGAAAAGTGACTTTTGCAATGCTGCCCGGTGGTGCGGGCGATGATCGGTCATTATCTCGTGCGATCAGGCCTTTCACTTTTCGCTTTTTACTTTTCACCTTCCCGTAAAAGGTCCGGCCGCAGTTGTTTCGTGCGTTGGTAGGCCTGTTCGTCCTGCCAGCGGGCGATTTCGGCGAAGTTGCCCGACAGCAGCACGTCGGGCACCCGCCAGCCGCGGAACTCGGCCGGGCGCGTGTAGACCGGCGGGGCCAGCAGGTTGTCCTGGAACGAGTCGGTCAGCGCCGAGGCTTCGTCGCCGATGGCGCCCGGGATGATCCGCACCACCGAATCGGCAATGATGCAGGCTGCCAGCTCGCCTCCCGTGAGCACGTAGTCGCCGATCGAGATTTCGCGCGTCACGAGGTGTTCGCGGATGCGGTGGTCGATGCCTTTGTAGTGGCCGCAGAGGATGATGAGGTTCTCCAGGGTCGACAGCCGGTTGGCTTCGTGTTGGTCGTAGCGGATGCCGTCGGGTGAGGTGTAGATGATTTCGTCGTAGTGCCGTTCGGACTGCAGCTTCTCCACCAGTTCGAAGACCGGTTCGCATTTCATGACCATGCCGGCTTCGCCGCCGAAAGGGTAGTCGTCGGTGGTTTTGCGTTTGTCGTGGGCGTAGTCGTGGAGGTTGTGCACGACGATCTCCACGAGCCCTTTGGTCTGGGCCCGCTTGAGGATCGATTCGTTGAGGGGCGAGGCGAGCAGTTCGGGAACTACCGTAAGGATGTCGATGCGCATGGGGGCGTGCAAGTGAAAGGTTGAAAATCGGACCGGGCGAGCGATGCCCGGTTTATCGGGGGCGGAAGATGATGTCTTTTTCCGGCGTGGCGGGGCCGAGCGGCACTTCGCGGCCGCCGTCGAGCGTGAAGCCGGCATAGCCCATCGCGGTGAAAAGCCCGATGATCGCCTGCCGGTTGGCGCCGCCCGTTTCGATCAGCACCGTCGGGCGGAACCGTTCCAGAAGCGGCTGCATCTCGCGCATGACGATCCATTCGTAGCCCTCGATGTCGCACTTGATGAAGTCGAGCCGCGGCAGGCTGCCGAACAGTTCGCTGCCCCGCCGCATGTCGGCCCGGAACTCCACGGCGACGGCATCGCCGCTGTCGTTCACGAAGTTTTGCCCCGTGCCTAAATAGCCCGTCTTGCGCACCGAGTCGTTGCCCATGCTGACGGGTTTGTTCTCCGTGCCGAGTGCAAATGGGTGGATCGTTACGTTGGAGCACCGGCGCAGGTTGCGGTTCAGCACCTTGCGGATCGGTTCCACCGGCTCCACGGCGTGGACGCACCCCGCAGGACCGACCAGGCGCGCGAGGGTCCGGGCATAATAGCCCAGATTGGCCCCGATGTCGATGCAGACGTCGTCCTTGCGCACCAGCTGGGGAAGGTGGCGGACATATTCCATTGCGGGGGTGCGGCGCCCGATCCCCAGCCGCTGGAAAACGAAGAACAGACGGCTGACGACCCGAAGGTATCCTTCGAGTGGGAGCAGTGCGTAGAGTATCCGGTGTATCAATGTGTTCATGGTTGGCGGTCGTTTCGCAGGAGTGGGTCAGCCCTTGTAGTTCACTTCGTTGTTCAGCACCTCGACGACGAAGGGGTTGTAGAGCGTTTCGTGGCCGATGGTGGTCTCCGGGCCATGGCCGGGGCAGACGCGGGTGGCGTCGCCCAGGGGCAGGAGCTTATCGAGTATCGAGCGCATGATCCACGAATAGTCGCCGCCGGGCAGGTCGGTGCGGCCGATGCTTTCGCGGAAGAGCGTGTCGCCCGTGAAGACCACGCCGCTCTGTGGTTCGTAGAGCGCCACGTGACCTGGCGTATGTCCCGGTGTCGGAATGACCTGCAGTGTCGTGTTGCCGAAGCGGATTTCGGGGGTTTCGTCCAGGTCGATGTCGATGGCGGGCATCGGCCCGATGCGCACGCCGAAGATCGAGCTGCTCGTGCGGGCGTTCTCCAGCAGGAAAGCGTCCTTCGACGAGAGGGCGAACGGAATGCCGTAGCGCTCCTTGAGGTGGCAGACGCCCAGCGTGTGGTCGAAGTGGCCGTGGGTGTTGACCGCCAGCACGGGCCGCAGGCCGTGCTCCGCGATGAAATTGTCCAGTGCGGCGTTTTCGCGGTCGTTGCTGTTGCCGGCGTCGATGACGACGGCTTCGCCGCTCTCGTCCCAGACAACGTAGGTGTTCTCTTCGATGGGGTTGAAGGCAAGGGTGGCTGTTTTCATGGAAAAACGTGGCTTTTGGTCTTGACAAAGATACGTTTTTTTGTCGGATTATGCCTATCTTTATCGCCGCAAACCGAACGATGTGTCCATGAAACGTCTCCTGTGTCTGCTTTTCGCCGCGATGAGCCTGTCGGGCTGCTCGCTGTTGAAGGTGTCGGTCTCGACGGGCGATCCGCTGCCGCGGCGCGATGCCGAAACGCGCCTGATGACCCGCGGGTTCTACTACGACCTCTCGTCCGAGGTCTCCCGCACGGCCGATTCGATCGTGGCCGTTTCGCCCGATCTCTCCGTGCGTCTGGCCGCCATACGATGGAAGATCCGCGTCACGCGCGTCGCGGTCTCGGCTGCCATGCAGAGCATTCCCGAGGTGGCATTGGCCGACATGTGGATTCTTTGCCGGCGCATGGACGATGCTTTCTCCGCGACGCCCGATTCGTTGTTGTTCGGTCCGCATAGCGGGTTGGCCCGCCGTACGGCCGCGCAGCTCGAACGGCGCATCGACAAGCTGGCGCGCGAAACGCTCGCCGGCGAGCGCTACGGGTGGATGATGGAGTTCGTCGACCGGTTCGTCAAGGAACATCCCGTCACGGAGCAGGGCGTGGAGCCGGTCAATACCACGCTCGCCTGGATCGAATTTCTGCGCGGCAAGGGCGTCGAGCCCGATTTCGCCACCGGTTCGATCGCCGAGGTGCTGGCCGATGTCAACGACCGCGTGAGCGGCCAGACTCAGCAGCTGGCCAACACCGTGGGGTGGTCGAAAGAGATGCTCGAAATGGAGTGGCGCCAGGAGAGCCTGCGCGCCGAAGTCGGTGCCCGGCTCGATTCGCTCGAACGCGACCTCAACCGCATGGTGCTGGTGGCCGAACACCTGCCGGAGATGTCGGACCGCATGATGGCGGGGCTCAACGGTGAGGTGGCGCAGTTGGTCGACACGATGAATTCGCTGGTCGACAATGCGTTCTATGACTTCGAGCGGCAGCGCCGCGAGTTGCAGTCCTACGTCACGCAGGAGCGCGAGGCGCTGGTGGGGCAGCTGCGGCGTTCGGCCGAGGAGCTGATCGCTTCGGTGCTGGATGCCGTACCCGGTTTGGTCGGCAAGATTCTGTTCTATGTGGTTCTGGCGCTCGTCGTGTTGATCGGAGGACCCTTTGCCCTGGGTTTCTGGCTGGGCGGCGTAAGGCAGAGACTGAAACAGAAGGATCGGGAATGACCCGGAAGATTTTGTAGCCGACCGGATGTCGGGGCGAGGTGCCGCGGCGCTGTCGCGCAATAACGTCCGACTTTTCATATTCGACTTTTCACCTTTCACCTTTCACTTTTCACCTTAAATAAATGGCACGCAAAAAAGCGAACTATCCTCTGATCGAGGGACTCGAAATAACCACCCTGGCCGCCGAAGGCAAGGCCATGGGGCGCTGGAACGAACAGGTGGTCTTCGTCCCGATGACCGTTCCGGGCGACGTGGTCGACGTGCAGATACGGCTCAAGCGTCGCCGCTTCATGGAGGGTTACGTGGTGCGTTACGTGAAGCGTTCGCCGCTGCGGGCCGAGCCTTTCTGCGAGCACTTCGGGGTCTGCGGCGGCTGCAAGTGGCAGAATCTGCCCTACGAGGAGCAGCTACGCTTCAAGACCGACCAGGTGCGCGATCAGCTGACGCGCATCGGCAAGGTCGCTCTGCCCGAGATCGCCCCGTGCATGGGTTCGGCGCAGACGCAGTTCTACCGCAACAAGCTCGAATTCACCTTCGCCGACCGGCGGTGGCTGACGCACGAGGAGGTGGCGGCCGGTGGCGACATCGAGGCCGGACCTGCCGCCGGATTCCACATTCCGGGCATGTTCGACAAGGTGCTCGACATCCGCAAATGCTGGCTCCAGCCCGATCCGTCGAATGACATCCGGCTGGAAACCAAACGTTTCTGTCTGGAGCACGGCTACACGTTCCACAATGCGCGTACGCACGAGGGACTGATGCGCAACATGGTCGTGCGCACCGCTTCGACGGGCGAGATCATGGTTATCGTGGTCTTCGGCGCCGACGACCGGCCGAAAATCGAAGCGCTGCTCGACCACCTGGCGGCCCGCTTCCCCGAGATCGTGTCGCTCTTTTATGTCGTCAATACCAAGTTCAACGACTCGACGGGCGACCTCGATGCCGTGTGCTACCGCGGTAAGGACCACATCGTCGAAGAGATGGAGGGCCTGCGTTTCAAGGTGGGGCCTAAGTCGTTCTACCAGACCAATTCGGCGCAGGCCTACGAGCTCTACAAGGTGGCGCGCAGCTTCGCCGACCTCGGGCCCGACGATGTGCTCTACGATCTCTACACCGGCACGGGCACCATCGCCAATTTCTGCGCGCGCCATTGCCGCCGCGTGGTGGGCATCGAATACGTGCCCGAGGCGATCGAGGATGCGAAGGCCAATTCGCTCGCGAACGGCATCGGCAACACGGCCTTTTACGCGGGCGACATGAAGGAGGTGCTCGACGATGCGTTCGTCGAGGCCAACGGACGGCCCGACGCGGTGATCCTCGACCCGCCGCGCGCGGGCGTCGACGCCCCGGTGATCGACGTCATCCTGCGCGCTGCGCCCGAGCGGATCGTCTACGTGAGCTGCAATCCCGCCACGCAGGCCCGCGACCTGGCGCTGCTCGACGACGCCTACCGGGTGGAGGCGGTGCAGCCGGTGGACATGTTCCCCCACACGCACCATGTGGAAAATGTGGTGAAGCTCGTCCGAAGACAATAAGCACCGCCGGTGCGGCGTTATATTTGCAGTTACCTTGCACAAAACGGAATAATCATGAGAAAACTCGTATTTTTGGCCGCGGCGCTCGCGATGACGCTGGCCGCGGCGGCACAGACGCAGGAAGCCTATCCGAGCTACATTCAGGTCAACGGCCGGGCCGAGAAAGAGATCGTGCCCGACGAATTCTACCTCTCGATCGTCATCGACGAGCGCGATTCGAAAGGCAAGATTTCGGTCGAGAGCCAGCAGCGCGAGATGATCGCAGCGCTCCGCCGCCAGGGCGTCGACATCGAAAAACAACTCAAGGTGGCCAACCTTTCGAGCGAATTCTTCAAGAAGAACACCTCCGTCGCAACGGCCAAATACCAGCTCAAGCTGGGTTCGGCGGCCGAAGTGGCCAACGTGAGGCAGGCGCTCGACAAACTGGGCATCTCCGACGTCTCGATCCTGCGCGTCTCGCACAGCAACATCGACGCCCTCAAGGAGGAGGTGCGCGTAGAGGCGATCCGCAACGCGCAGCAGAGCGCCCGCACGCTGGCCCAAGCCATCGGACAGACGGTGGGCAAGTGTTTCTATATCTGGGATTCGAACAACGACATCATGCCCGCCTACTACAACAATACGATGGTCGTGCGCAGCATGAAGTCCATGGATGCCGGTTCGGGCGAAAGCGCCGGCGAGGAGCCGCTCGACTTCAAGACCATCAAGCTGCAGTACAGCGTGCAGACCAAGTTCGTGCTCGAATAGGGCCGCCCGCCGACGGGCATCCGCCCTTTCGCGACCCAAGAGGACGGCCCCGGCTGTCCTCTTCGTCGTCTTGAAAGGTGCCGTTCCGGTCCTCCGGGACTTCGTCCACGGCGGATCGCTTCGACAGAAGCAGGCTGGCAGGATAGGGACGGACCGTTCGGCGCAGCCCGACCGGAATTCCGCCCGTCCCGCCTCGGGCCGCGGCCGAATCCGCTGCACCGATCTTATTCGAAACTGCCTCCATCGGTCGGGAATATAGGACCGGGATTCACAATTTCGGATTTCCGATTTTGAATTTCCCAAATTTGTTTTACCTTTGTTTACTTAGGTTTTGTGCTATGAATACACAACATCGTATCGATTACGAGCACTACGATTCGCTCGACGCCCTCTCCGAGGCCGACCGCACGCTGGTCGCCGAAGCCGGCCGTGCCACGGCGAATGCGCATGCTCCCTATTCGCGCTTCCGCGTGGGCGCCGCCGCACGGCTGCGCAGCGGACGCATCATCTGCGGCAGCAACTTCGAGAGCGAGGTCTACCCGGCGGGTCTCTGCGCCGAGCGGACGCTGCTCTTCTATGCCCAGGCCAACTATGCCGACGATCCCGTCGAGACGCTGGCCATCGCTTCGGTGCCTTCCGAGCGCGAGTGCTACCCCTGCGGCCAGTGCCGCCAGGTGATGGTCGACGTCGAGCGGCGCCAGGGCTCGCCCATGCGGGTCATCATGAGCGGCAACGGCACGGCAAGCATCGTCGCTTCGGCGGCGGACCTGCTGCCTTTCACCTTCATCCTGTAGACGCATGTTTTCGCCCGACGACATTCTCTATGAAGACAACCATCTGCTGATCGTCAACAAGCACTGCGGCGACCTCGTGCAGCCCGACCCTTCGGGCGAGAGTGCGCTGGAGGATCAGATCAAGGCTTTCATCAAGGCGCGCGACGCCAAGCCCGGCGAAGTCTTCCTCGGTGTGGTGCACCGCATCGACCGTCCCGTGAGCGGCGCCGTGCTCTTCGCCAAGACTTCCAAGGCCCTCGTGCGGCTCAACGAGATGATCCGCGAGGGCCGCATCCGCAAGGTCTACTGGGCCCTGACGGAGAACCGCCCCGAAGCCGAGAGCGGCGAACTGCGCCACTACATCCTGCGCGACGGCCGCACCAACCGTTCGAAAGCCTTCGACGCTCCGCGTCCCGAAGCCAAGGAGGCGCGGCTGAAATACCGCATGGTCGGCGCCGGGACCCGCTATACCCTCGTCGAGGTCGAGCTGCTGACCGGCCGCCACCATCAGATCCGGGCCCAGCTTTCGCGCATCGGCTGTCCGATTCGCGGCGATCTGAAGTACGGAGCCCGGCGTTCGCTGCCCGGCGGCGGCATCTCGCTGCACTCCAGGCGCGTGGCGTTCGAACACCCCGTGCGGCGCGAACCCGTGGAGGTGACCGCTCCGGTGCCTGCGGGCGATAATCTGTGGGCCTGCTTCGAGGGCGGGCGCCACGACGAAGCATAACGTGGACCCCCGATAACCCAGGAAACCCATGCGACTTCTCGTTCAGCGCGTACGCCGGGCCTCGGTCGACATCGACGGCGGGCGTTTCTCCGAAATCGGGGCCGGATTGCTGGTTTTCGTCGGCGTCGGGCCGGACGATACGCAGGAGGATGTCGAATACCTCGCCGGCAAGCTCGTGCGACTGCGGATCTTCGACGACGAGGCCGGCGTCATGAATCTCGACGTGCGGCAGGCCGGCGGCGAAGTGTTGGCCGTGAGCCAGTTCACGTTGATGGCTTCTACGCGCAAGGGCAACCGTCCCTCCTACATCGGGGCGGCGCCCGAGGCGGTTTCGAGACCTCTTTACGAGGCTTTCGTGCGGCGGGCCGGCGAGCTGCTCGACCGGCCGGTGGCCACCGGGCGTTTCGGTGCCGACATGCAGGTGTCGCTTGTCAACGACGGTCCCGTGACCATCTGGATCGACTCGAAAAACAAGGAATAAGCCTTTTCTTGAGCCGAGGGCAGAGCCGAACTTGTTCGGGCTATGCCGAAGCGTGAAAAGGCGCGGTGCTCTATAAGAACCTATAATTACTATTGTATATGAAAAACTTTTTCGCGTTTCTTTTGTATTGCGCTTCGCTGGCGGTCGTCGCCTGCGACAACGATACGGTCGATACGCCCGACGAATGGTTCCGCGACCCGGTCGTGACGGTGAGCGGCACGACGGTCGAGGTCAAGTGCCTCACGCTATTCGGCCACGGCGTGCTGGCGTCGGCTTCGTCGTGCGGCTTCGTCTGCACGCCGGTTTCGGGCGACGACGCAACCCCCCCCCTCGTTGTCACCGATCCCGAAATCGAGGACAGCATGCTCAAAGTCCGCCTGTCGGCACTTGCTCCCGAAGCCGAATACGACATTTATGCCTATGTCTCGTTCGGTTCCGACCGCATGACCAGCCGCACCGTCACGTTCACTACCGGCCCGGCCGATCCGACTCCCGACCCCGGACCCGACCCCGGACCCGATCCCGATCCCGATCCCACGCCCGATCCCGACCCGACGCCCCAGCCGGGCAGCTATCCCGGGTGGCCCGAACTGCCTGTCAAGGCCTCCGGTGCCGATCTTTATTATGCGACCCACATCTGCCCCGACTATACTTATAAGGGAGTTCCTGTGACCGGCCTGCGCAACTATACCGTATGTTATAGTTCCGACACGCGCACGGCCATGTGGTCGGCCTACCCGCTCCATGAGTGTTATAGGGATACGGTGTCGCGCTCCAATTCGTGGTCTTACGACCCGGATATTTCGCAGTCGGTGCAGCCGGTAATTACGGGCGGCAACTATAAGATACCGGGAGTGACGCCTCCTATCTCCTATTCGCGAGGTCATTTTATTGCTTCGAACGACCGTACGGCCACCGAAGCGATGAACCGGCAGACGTTCTATGTCACCAATGTGGCGCCCCAGTGGCAGAACAGTTTCAATGGCGGTGTGTGGGGAACGCTCGAGGGCGCTTGTTGGAACAACATCTGCGCCGATACGCTTTTCGTTGTGACGGGCGTCCATTTTGCCAATAACAATACGACCGTGGTGGACAATGCCACGCCGACGCCTAATACGGTCGTCGTGCCGACGAATTTCTACAAGGTGATGATCCGCTCCAAGTCCGGCAATACGGGCAAGCCGCTCTACCAGCTCAAGGCCGACGAGTTGCAGTGCATCGCTTTCTGGTTCGGCAACGAGTCTTACAAGGGGACCAAACCTTCCGATTTCAAGACTACGGTGGCCGACGTCGAGCAGAAGACCGGCATGACCTTCTTCCCCAACGTGCCCAACGCAACTGCGGCGGTCAAGGCCTCCAATGCGGGCACCTGGTCGTTCTGACGGAAGCAGCGATCGGGTCATTCTGAACGAAGCGAAGGATCTGTTCGGCCGGCCGGTTCGAATACGGATCTTTCGCTTCGTTCAAGATGACAGAAACGAAACCTATGTACTCCTGGGGCGATACGCGACGCTATAACTCCTACGCCGGCCATTTCCGCCGGCTTTTCGGCGGCCGGGTGCAGAAACTCTCGGTGGACGCCGGCTTCACCTGCCCCAACCGCGACGGAACGATCGCCGAGGGCGGGTGTACGTTCTGTGTCAACGGAGCTTTCACCCCCTCTTACTGTTCCTCGGCGAAGAGCATCGCGCAGCAGATCGACGAGGGGATCGAATTCCATGCCCGCCGTTACCGCAGGGCGTCGCGCTACCTGGCCTATTTCCAGTCGTTTTCCAATACCCATGCGCCGCTTGAGCGGCTGAAGGAGCTCTACGGCGAGGCGCTGGCCCATCCTGCCGTGGCCGGCATCGTCGTGGGCACGCGCCCCGACTGCATCGACGAACGCAAGCTCGATTACTTCGCCCGGCTGGCGCGCACGCATTATGTTGCCATCGAATACGGCATCGAGTCGACATCCGACGCCACGCTGCGGGCCATCAATCGCGGCCACGACTTCGCCGCGGCCGAGCGGGCCGTGCGCATGACCGCCGAACGGGGCATTCCGGTCGGCGGCCATTTCATTCTGGGGCTTCCGGGCGAAAGCGACGAAATGCTCGTCGGCCAGACCGCCCGCATCAACGCCCTGCCTCTCACCTCCGTCAAGTTCCACCAGTTGCAGCTTTTCCGCGGTACGGCCATGGCTGCGCAGTACGAGGCCGACCCCGCGAAGTTCCGTTTCTGGACGCTGGAGCAGTACATCGACCTTTTCGTCGGTATCTTGCGGCGCCTGCGTCCCGATCTGGTCGTCGAGCGGTTCGCTTCCGAGGCGCCGCCCCGTTACCGCTGCGGTCCGGACTGGGGCGCGGTCCGCAACGAGAAGCTGTGGGGCCTGCTCGAAAAAAGATTGGAGGAAATCGATGCGTATCAAGGCGAATTTTTTATACATTTGTAGGAATCAAATGCAATGAACTTATGAACGCTTTGTCCACCGACCGGTTGCTGACCCTCGTCAAGGAGTATTTCCTGATGACCGTCGGCATGTTCATCTACTCTTTCGGCTGGATCGGCTGCATCATGCCCGCCAAGGGCATGGGCGGCGGAGCGGCGGGTCTTTCGCTCGTGCTGTCGATGGCCGTACGGCAGTTGTTCGGCGTGGAGATCACCGTCGGCAACATGGTCTTCATCATCAATGCCGCGCTGCTTTTGGTCGCCGGATTCATCGTGGGCTGGAAGTTCGGCATCAAGACCATCTTCTCGATCGTGATGATCACCCTCTCGATGAACTTCTGGGAGAGCATTCTCCCGCCCGAAGGCCTCTTCTCGGGCATGGAGAACATCCTGCAGGTCATCATGGGCGGTATCCTGGCCGGTACCGGCGTGGCCATCTGCTTCAAGCAGGGCGGCTCGACGGGCGGCGTGGACATCGTGGCCATGATCATCAACAAGTACCGCACGGTGCGCTACGGCAACATCGTCATGTGCTCCGATTTCCTGATCATCGGTTCGTCGCTGCTCGTGGGTTCGACGCTCAATACGGTGGTCTACGGTTACATCCTCACGGCCGTCTTCGGCTACACCGTCGACATGATCATGTCGGGCAACCAGCAGTCGAGCCAGGTGTTCATCATGAGCCGCCGCTACGAGGAGATCACGCGGGCGATCCTGCAGGACGCCCACCGCGGCGTGACGCTGCTCGACGGCATGGGCGGCTATACGCGCGAGGAGATGAAGGTGGTGGTGGTCGTATGCCGCAAGCGCGAGACCGACAAGGTCCTCAAGCTCGTGCGTTCGATCGACCCGGCGGCCTTCATGTCCATCGGTTCCGTGGCCGGTGTCTACGGCCAGGGATTCCAGGCCATTCCCAAATTGTAGATGGAGCGTTACGCCGACATCGTGCTGCCTCTGGCGCAGCCCGTCTATACCTTTTCCGTGCCCGAGGAGCTGGGAGAGGTCGCGCCGGGCAGAGCCGTGGCGGTGCAGTTCGGTGCCCGCAAGTTCTATACCGGCATCGTCTGGCGCGTACACGAGCGCCGGCCCGATTTCAAGCGGATCAAGCCCCTGCAACGGTTGCTCTATGACCGACCGCTTCTCACAGCCGAGCAGATGGCCCTGTGGGAGTGGGTCGCTTCCTATTATATGTGTTCGCTCGGCGAGGTGATGCGCGCCGCGCTGCCGTCGCTTATGAAACCGTCGGCCGACAGCTTCGAGGGTTTCGCCGACGAGGAGTTCCGGCCCCGCACGGAGACCTATTTCACCCTCGCTCCCGGGCTGTACGACCCCGACCGGCTTCACGAGGTGTTCGAGAAGTTGCAGCGCCGGGCCCCCAAGCAGTACGAGGCGCTGTTAGAGCTGGCGTCGGCAGGTCCCGACGGCGGACTTCCTCCGGGCGAGGTGCCCCGGCGCCTTTTGCAGGCCGACCGCACTGTGCTCCATGCTCTGGAGCGCAAGGGGTTCATCGCGGCCGCCGAGCATGAACGCACCGTCGAGCGCGGTGCGGCGCTTTTCAGACTGCCGGTGCTCTCCGACCACCAGCGGCAGGCCCTCGAAACGCTGCGCGGGCAGTTCGCCGGCGGCAAGTCCACGGCGTTGCTGCACGGCGTCACTTCGTCGGGCAAGACCGAACTCTATATCCATCTGATCGCCGAGGTGCTGGCGCAGGGCGGCGACGTGCTGCTTCTCGTCCCCGAAATCGCCCTCACGGCGCAGCTTATCGAGCGCATGGAGCGCATCTTCGGCAGCCGCGTGACGCCCTACCATTCGCGTCTGACGGACCGCCAGCGTTCCGAAACCTACTTCCGGCTCAACCGTTCGCAGGGCGGCGAGTTCGTGGTGGGGGTGCGGTCGTCCATCTTTTTGCCGCTGAGGCGCTTGCAGCTTGTCATCGTCGACGAGGAGCACGATGCCAGCTACAAGCAGAGCGACCCGGCGCCCCGCTATCACGCCCGCGACTGCGCCGTGGTCATGGCGCGCATTTTCGGCGGCCGCACGCTGCTCGGGAGCGCCACTCCTTCGCTCGAAACCTGGGTCAACGCGGAGGGCGGCAAGTATGGCCGGGCGACGCTCGCCGAGCGTTACGGCGACGCCCGGATGCCCGAAATCATCGTCTCCGACACCCTGCGTGCGGCGCGCCGCGGCGAGCGCCATGCCCACTTCAACAAACTGCTGCTCGACAAGCTCGGCGAGACCCTTGCGCGGGGCGAGCAGGCCATGCTTTTTCAGAACCGCCGCGGCTTTTCGCCCTATGTGGAGTGCACCGAGTGCGGCTGGACGGCCCGCTGCCCCGACTGCAACGTGACGCTCACCTACCACAAGGCGGGCGGGCGGCTGGTGTGCCACTATTGCGGCCATGCCGAGCCGGTGCCGGCCAAATGCCCGTCGTGCAAGGTCACCGACGTGGTGCCCATGGGCTTCGGCACCGAGAAGATCGAGGAGGAGATCGCCCGCATCTTCCCCGAAGCCCGCGTCGCACGGCTCGACCGCGATACGGTCACTTCCGAACGCGCCTTCAACGCCATCGTGGCGGGTTTTGCGCGCCGCGAGACCGACATCCTCGTCGGCACGCAGATGATTACCAAGGGTTTCGACTTCGAGGGGGTGGCGCTGGTCGGCATTCTCAACGCCGACAACATGCTCAACAACCCCGATTTCCGGGCCGGCGAGCGGGCTTTCCAGCTGATGATGCAGGTTGCCGGCCGCGCAGGGCGCAGGGCGCAGGGGGGCGAGGTGGTCATCCAGACCTCCGAGCCCGGCAATCCGGTCGTCCGGCAGGTCGTGGCCGGCGATTTCGAGGCCATGGCCCGCACCCAGCTGGCCGACCGCCAAGCTTTTTTCTATCCGCCCTACGCCCGGTTGATCTCCCTCTTGCTGCGTCATCGCGACCCGCAGCTGCTGCACGCCGCTGCCGCCGAACTGGCTGCGCGCCTGCGCCGCCGCTTCGGCCGCCGGCTCCTGGGGCCGCTGGTGCCGCCCGTCGACCGCATCCGCGGCGAATACCTCGCCGGCCTGCTGCTCAAGATCGAATCGGGCGCTTCGTCGTCCCGCGCCCGCGAACTGCTTGCGGCCGAGCTGCAGGACTTTGCGCAGACACCCCGTTTCAAGTCCGTTGCCGTTGTTGTCAATGTCGATCCTCAGTGACTTGTTGCACGACGCGGCTGCGCTGCTCTTTCCGCCCGTCTGTCCCGCCTGCGGCCGCCCCTTGGTGCCGGGCGAACGCTCCGTCTGCACCTGCTGCCGGCTCACGGCGCCGCTGACCGGTTACTGGGACCGCCCCGACAACCCCGTGTGGCAGAAGTTCGGCGGGCTTGTGCCCGTCGTGCAGGCTTCGGCGTTCTTGTTCTATGTCCGGGGCAGCGGCTGGCGGCGGCTGATCCACGGCTTCAAGTACCGCGGTGCCTGGCATTCGGCCCGCGACATGGGCGGCTGGTACGGCCGTTATCTCTGCGAAAGCGGATTGTATGCTTCGGTCGACGCGGTCGTGCCGCTTCCGCTCCACCCTTTCAAGCGGATGCTGCGCGGTTACAACCAGGCCGAATACATCGCCGAGGGCATCGCTGCGCAGCTGGGTGTCGGGGTCGACCGTTCGAGCGTGTGCCGGTGCCGCAACACCGCTTCGCAGGCGCTCCGGCCCCGGCGCGAACGAGCTGAAAATGTGGCGGGCGCTTTCGCCGTCCGCCATCCCGAGCGGCTGGCGGGCAAACACATCTTGCTGGTCGACGATGTCATGACTACGGGTTCCACGCTGGTGGCCTGCATCGAGGCGGTGCTCGGCGCCGTGCCCGACTGCCGGGTCAGCGTGGCTGCTCTGGCCGTTTCGCGCCGCGAACTGGGCGTGAAGGAGTAGCAGGCGATTCACAATTCGCAATTTCGGGCTTACTACTTCGTAATGTCTTGATTTTTCGTGTTCCTATGCCGGGAATCAGGTATCCGGCCGGGCGGGCACTCCGCCTCTGGCAGGTCGCGGACGTCGGGGCCGGCCGGCCCCGGCTCGGGTGATGCTGGTTTTTTCGTTGCAAAAACTTCATTATTTGGCCCCCGCCTTTGATATGTCCGGCCGAATCGCTAATTTTGAACCCTTAAAGCAACCCATTACGAAATGGCCAAGGATTTCACCCCCTCGCGGCGCAACAGCGAAGCCTACGACGCGCTGACCGACACGGCCGGCAACGTGCCCCCGCAGGCGGTCGAGCTGGAAGAGGCGGTCCTGGGCGCTCTGATGCTCGAAAAGGACAGCATCATCGCCGTGCAGGAGTTCGTCACGACCGAGTCGTTCTACACCGAGGAGCACCGTTTGATCTACAAGGCGATCGAGGAGTTGTCGATGGAGCTCAAGCCCATCGACCTCTACACCGTGACCGAACGGCTCAAGGTCAAGAAGGAGCTCAAGAAGATAGGCGGCGCGGCCTACCTGGCCCAGCTCACGCAGAAGGTGGGTTCGGCGGCCAACGTCGAGTTCCATGCCAAGATCATCGCCCAGAAATACGTGCAGCGTGAGCTGATCCGCTCCGCCACGGAGATCCAGCGCCGTTCGTACGACGAGTCGACCGACGTCACGGAACTGATCGGATACGCCGAGGGCGAGATTTTCAAGGTTTCCGAGGGCCACGTCAAGCGTTCGGTCCAGTCGTCCAAGGACATTCTGGCCCGCGCGCTGATGCAGATCGAAGAGGCGTCGAAGAACACCAGCGCCTACAACGGCGTGCCGTCGGGCTTCGTGGCCATCGACCGCGTGACGCTCGGCTGGCAGCTCTCGGACCTGATCATCATCGCGGCCCGTCCTTCGATGGGTAAGACGGCTTTCGTGCTCTCCATGGCCCGCAACATGGCCGTCGACCACGAGGCCGGCGTGGCTTTCTTCTCGCTCGAAATGTCGTCCGTGCAGCTGATGATGCGTCTGATCATCGCCGAGACGGGACTGAGCGGCAACGACGTCAAGTCGGGCCGTCTCTCGCCCGAGCAGTGGCGCCATCTCGAGTCGGCCACCAAGCCGCTGGGCGCCGCACCGCTGTTCATCGACGATACGCCGGCCCTTTCGGTCTTCGAGTTCCGCTCCAAGGCGCGGCGTCTGAAGATCCATAACGACATCAAGATCATCGTCATCGACTACCTCCAGCTCATGACCGGCAACCAGGATTCGAAGGGCAACCGCGAGCAGGAGGTGGCTTTCATATCGCGTACGCTCAAGGCCATCGCCAAGGAGCTCAACGTGCCGATCATCGCCCTGTCGCAGCTGAGCCGCGCCACCGAGATGCGCGGCGGTTCGAAGCGGCCCCAGCTTTCGGACCTGCGCGAGTCGGGCGCCATCGAGCAGGACGCCGACATCGTGGCTTTCATCCACCGTCCGGAGTATTACGGCATCAACCAGGATGAGAACGGCATGCCCACGGCCGGCATGGCCGAGATCATCATCGCCAAGCACCGAAACGGCGCCGTGTGCGACGTCAACCTGCGTTTCCTCAAGGAGCAGGCGCGCTTCGCCGACATGGACGATTCGATGATGCCGCCCTCGCAGGTGCTCGACAGCCAGCAGGCCTACGACGACTACGCCAGCGGTGCCAATGCCGCGCCGTCGTTTGCCGGCGGTCTGGGTTCGGCGGCCGGCGGCAGCGAGTTCGACATCAAGCCTCCGTCGCTCGGCGACGAGGCGCCTTTCTAAATCCGGCGTCGCTCCATGTTCGTGCGCACTTATGCCGGGGCAGTCGTCGGAATCGACGCCGTGACGGTGACCGTCGAGGTCAACATCGCCGGGGGAGGTATGGGCCTTTCGCTGGTCGGGTTGCCCGACAACGCCGTCAAGGAGAGCGAGGAGCGCATCCGTGCCGCTTTCGAGAATTCGGGCGAGCGGATGGCAAGCCGCAAGACGGTCGTCAACCTCGCGCCGGCCGATCTGCGCAAGGAGGGAGCTGCTTTCGACCTCCCTATTGCCGTGGGCATTCTCGCCGCTACGGAGCGCGTGGCGCCGGCGAGCGTGGCCGATACCCTTTTCGTCGGCGAGCTGTCGCTCGACGGTTCGGTCAAACCCGTGCGGGGCATTCTGCCTGTCGCTATCGGGGCGCGCCGCGAGGGCATCGCCCGCCTGGTCGTTCCGCAGGCCAATGTTGCCGAAGCGGCCGTCGTGGAGGGGGTGCAGGTTTACGGAGTGGGGAGCCTGCGCGATGTGATCGCCCTGCTCAACGGTGAAACGGATGCGGCTCCGGCCGAAGCGCCCGTTTTCGAAGCCTTGCCGCACCGGCCGGGACGCTACGATGAAGATTTCGCCGATGTCAAGGGCCAGCCGCATGTCAAACGTGCGCTGGAGATCGCTGCGGCGGGCGGGCACAACGTGCTGATGATCGGTTCGCCCGGTTCGGGCAAGACGATGCTTGCGCGCCGCATGCCCTCCATCCTGCCGCCGCTCTCGGCCGACGAGGCGTTGGAGACCACCAAGATACACTCCGTGGCCGGGTTGGCCGGCAGCGGGGGACTTTTGTCGCAGCGGCCGTTCCGGGCTCCGCACCACACGGTTTCGCAGGTGGCGCTGATCGGCGGTGGGCAGTCGCCCCATCCGGGCGAAGTGTCGCTGGCGCACAACGGCATCCTCTTTCTCGACGAGCTGCCCGAGTTCGGACGCAGCGCGCTGGAGGTGCTGCGGCAGCCGCTCGAAGAGAAACGCATTACGGTAGCCCGAGCGCGTTACAGGGTGCAGTATCCGGCCAACTTCACGTTGGTCGCCGCCATGAACCCGTGTCCGTGCGGCTACTACAACCATCCCGCCAAGGAGTGCACCTGCTCGGCGGGCGCCGTGCACCGCTACATGGGCCGCATTTCGGGGCCGCTGCTCGACCGCATCGACATGCACATCGAGGTGACGCCCGTGCCGCCGTCCGAGCTGGCCGATGCTGCGCCGGGCGAGTCGAGCGCCGCAGTGCGCGAACGGGTCTGCCGGGCCCGCGAGGTGCAGCGCCGGCGTTTCGAGGGATGCGGCGGGGTGCACACCAACGCCATGATGAATGCCGCCATGTTGCGTGAGCATTGCCGGCTCGACGCCGCGTCGGCCGCACTGCTGGAGCAGGCCATGCAGCGGTTGTCGCTCTCGGCCCGCGCCTACGACCGCATTCTGAAAGTCGCGCGCACGATCGCCGACCTGGCGGGCCGCGAACGGATCGAACCGCTCGATGTGGCCGAAGCGATCAACTACCGGTCGCTCGACCGCGAGAACTGGGGAAAATAGAACATGAAACCGAACCGACATAACCTTTTCCGGCGCCTGCTGCGTTGGAGCTTCGCAGTCGCAGCGCTGGCCCTGGCGGCGATCGCTGCCTCCGAAACGGCCGTCGCCCTGCTCAGCCGCGGGCGCGTCTTCGCTGCGGTGGAGGAGCTGCCCGCCAAGCCGGCCGCTCTGGTGCTCGGTACGTCGCAGTACCTGTCCGGCGGATCGCCGAACCTCTATTTCTACAACCGGGTGCATGCGGCGGCGGTGCTGTGGCGGGCCGGCAAGGTCGGGGCGATCGTCGTGAGCGGCGACAACAGCCGTCCCGACTACAACGAACCCGACGCCATGCGCGAAGCGCTCGTTGCCGAAGGCGTGCCCGCCGAAGTCATTTATACAGACTATGCCGGATTCCGGACGCTGGATTCGGTCGTGCGGATGCGCGAGATTTTCGGGCAGAGCGCCTTTATCGTCGTCTCGCAGGAGTTCCACAACCGCCGGGCCGTCGTGCTGGCCCGGGCCCATGGCCTCGATGCCGCGGCTTTCAATGCCGAAGGGGCGGGCCGGATCAACGGAATCCGCATGTGGCTGCGCGAGCGTCCGGCGCGGGTGAAGCTTTTCCTCGACCTCGCGTTCGGCAAGAAACCCCGATTTTCAGGAGAACCAATCGAAATAGCATTGTGATCATGCAACCGAAACATATCATTCTCTCGGGCGGCGGTACGGGCGGCCACATCTACCCGGCCGTAGCGGTCGCCGAAGCGCTCAAACGCCGTCTGGGCGACGGGGTCGAACTCCTTTTCGTGGGAGCCGAGGGCAAGATGGAGATGGAGAAGGTCCCCGCTTTGGGTTACCGCATTGTCGGGCTCCCCATTGCGGGCCTGCAGCGCCGCCTGGAGTGGCGCAACCTGCTGGTGCCCTTCAAGGTGTGGCGCAGCATCCGCCGGGCCCGCAAGACCATCCGCGACTTCCGCGCCGATGCCGTCGTGGGATTCGGCGGCTATGCCAGTGCGCCTGTGCTGTGGGCCGCCCAGCGCATGGGCGTGCCGACGCTCATCCAGGAGCAGAATTCCTATGCCGGCGTGACCAACAAGATTCTGGCTCGCCGCGCGTGCCGCATCTGCACCGCCTACGAGGGCATGGACCGTTTCTTCCCGGCCGACCGCATCGTGCTGACGGGCAATCCCCTGCGGGGGCGTTTCTCCAAGGAGGGCGCCGACCGGGCCGAGGCGCTGGCCCACTACGGGTTCAGTTCCGACAAGCCGGTGATTCTGGTGGTCGGCGGGTCGCTCGGAACGCGTTCGCTCAACGAGATGATGAAGGCGTGGATCCTTTCGCTCGACGGTGCGCCGGCTCCCGTGCAGGTCATCTGGCAGACGGGCAAATACTACGAGCGCGAGATGCGCGAGTTCCTTGCCGCTCATCCTGTGCCCGGCATCTGGCAGGGCGCTTTCATCGAGCGCATGGACCTGGCCTATGCCGCGGCCGACCTCGTCGTGTCGCGGTCCGGAGCCGGTACGGTGTCGGAGCTCTGTCTGGTTGCCAAGCCTGTGTTGTTCGTGCCTTCGCCCAATGTCGCCGAGGATCACCAGACCAAGAACGCCCAGGCGCTCGTATCGGAGGGGGCCGCGGTGCTCGTGCCCGATGCCGAATGCCGAACCGAAGCGATGCCGCGGGCGCTGGAGCTGCTGTCCGACCCCGGGGCGTTGCGTCGCATGAGCGCCAACCTCGAACGGCTGGCCCGGCCCCGGGCGGCGGAAGAAATTGTCGACGAAATAGTCAAGTTGTTGTAGCATGGAGTTTTCGAAAGTCTATTTTCTGGGCATCGGGGGCATCGGCATGAGCGCCCTGGCCCGCTATTTTCTGCACGAGGGCAAACTTGTGGCCGGCTACGACCGCACCCCCTCGCGTCTGACCGCCGAACTGGAGGCCGAAGGGGCCTCGGTGCATTACGATGACGACATACGGGCCGTTCCCGAAGAATTTCTCGATCCGCACGACACGATCGTGGTCTACACTCCGGCGGTCCCGCAGGAGCACAGCGAGCTGCGTTACTTCCGCGAACACGGGTTCACCGTCGAGAAACGCTCGCAGATGCTGGGTCACCTGGCCGAGGGCAAGTACGTGATGGCCGTTGCCGGCACCCATGGCAAAACCACCACCTCTACGCTTGTGGCATGGCTCAACCGCGGAGTCACGGGCGGGGGATCGGCCTTTCTGGGCGGCATTTCCAAGAATTTCGGCGGCAACCTCGTGCTCGGGTCCGGCAACCGGCTCGCCGTCGAGGCCGACGAGTTCGACCGTTCGTTCCTGCGTCTCTTTCCCGACGTGGCCGTGATTACCTCGGCCGATGCCGACCACCTCGACATCTACGGTACGCACGAAGCCGTCAAGGAGGCTTTTTCGCAGTTCGTGCGGCAGATCCGGCCCGGCGGTGCGCTCGTCATCAAGCAGGGAGTCGACCTGCAGCTCGACAACCCCTCCATCCGCATCTACCGCTATGCTTACGATACGCCCTGCGACTTCTATGCCCGCAATATCCGGTTGCTGGAGGGCGGCTACTACCGTTTCGACCTCGTGACGCCCGGCGGGGCGGTCGATGGGTGCACGCTGGGCATCCCCGGGTGGGTCAACATCGAGAATGCCGTGGCCGCCTGTGCCGCCGTGTGGTGCGCCGCGCAGGCCGACAAGGGCGGCTTCGACGCCGACAGACTCCGCGAGGCGCTGGCGTCGTTCTCGGGCGTCAAGCGGCGCTTCGAGTTCTACGTCAACACGCCGCGCCAGGTCTACATGGACGACTATGCCCACCATCCGCGCGAGCTGGCCGCCACGCTTGCGTCGGTGCGCAAGATGTTCCCCGGACGCAAGGTCACGGCACTCTTCCAACCCCACCTCTTCACCCGCACGCGCGACTTCTACGCAGGGTTCGCCGAGGCGTTGTCGCTGGCCGACGAGGCGGTGCTGCTGCCCATCTACCCGGCGCGCGAGGAGCCCATTCCGGGCGTTGTGTCGGAGATCATCGCCGAGCGGGTGACCGTTCCCTGCCGCATCGTCGGGCGCGACCGGCTGGCCGACGAGGTCGCCGCCATGGCGACCGACGTCGTCGTTAGCTTCGGTGCCGGCAACATCGACGCCTGCTGCGATGCGCTGGCCGAAAAACTGAAAGCCAAAAGCTGAAGCGGTGCGCCGCAAGCCGCAACAAGACAACTAAGATATTCATGCTGAACTGATTCCGAACGATCCATGTCCCGTACGCTCCGATACACGTTGCTGACCCTTTTGTGGGTGCTCGTCGGCGGTTATCTGCTTTTCGCCGCCCTTTCGGCGCGCCGCGCCCGGTCGGGCCGGCTGGTCGAACGGCTCGAAATCGAGGTGGCCGACAGCTCGTCGCGCGGCTGTCTGGTGTCGTCGGCCCGGGTGCGCGAATGGATCGAACGCAGCGGCACGGCCACGATCGGCACGGCTGTTGATGCTGTCGATCTGCCGGCGCTCGAAGGGCTGATCGCCCGCAACGGCTTTGTGAGCAGTGCGGTCGCCTACGTCGACTATGCGGGCACCCTGCGTATCACGATCACGCAGCGCCAGCCCTTGCTGCGGCTGCGGACCGACGGCGTCGATTCGTATGTCACGGCCGAAGGCTACGTGTTTCCGGCTCCGAAGGGCTCGTCGCTCTATGTGCCCGTCGTCACGGGCAGCTACGCACCGCCGTTTCCCAAGGGGCATGCGGGCAGCGTGAGGGAGTGCGTCGACGCCGAGATCGGCCGCATTGCGGAGCGCATCGCCGCGCTGGAGAAGGAGAAGTATCCCCTCTACCAGCGCGAGATCGAGAACGACCGCCGCATCGCCCAGTTGCGCAGGCGCCGTATCAAGCGGCAGTGGTGGCGTTTCGAGTCGGCGGGCGATTTCGAACGGCGCGTGGCCGAACTGCGGCGCGAGAAGGCGATCCTGCGGCGCAGCTACCGCTACGAAGCCCGCCTTATCCGGCAGGAGATCGACGCGCTGGCCCGCCGGCAGGAACAGGAACGCCTGCGGCAAAAAAAGTTGGAGAAAAGCTACGAAGATTTCGCGAAACTCCTTACCTTTGTGGAGAGTGTCGAAAGCGATGCGTTCTGGAGGTCGGAAGTGGTGCAGATCGTGGCCCGTACGACCCCTGCCGGGGCTCTTGAAATAGATCTCGTGCCGCGCAGCGGCCGCCATACCGTCCGCTTCGGCCGGCTGGAGGATGCGGAGCGCAAGTTCGACAAGCTCATGCGCTTCTACCGGGGCGGCCTTTCGCGCATCGGGTGGGAGGAGTTCCGCACGATAGATTTGAGATACAACGACCAGGTGGTTTGCAGGAAATAACAGATTCAAGCGTGGAAAGAAAAAACTATATCGTAGCCGTCGATCTGGGTTCGTCGTCCGTGGTCGTCGCCGTCGGCGAGACGTGCGACGGGGGGCCGCTCCGTGTCGCGGCCATCGTCTCGAAGCCCGTGGAGGGAGTCAATGCCGGGCGCATCGACAACATCGAGCTGGTCAGCCGGGCCATCCGCGATGCGGTCTCCGAGGTCGAGGCGCAGCTGGGCATCCGGATCACCGAGGCCTATGCCGGCATCTCGGGCGATTTCGTGCGGTGCGCGCGCCATACCGACCATGTCTTCGTCTCCGATCATCAGACGGGCGTCAACCAGAAGGATGTCGAGTCGCTGTTCGACCGCATGCGCAACGTCCAGGCTCCCGACGACGAGACCATCATGGAGCGCATCCCGCAGAACTATGTGGTCGACGACAATCAGGAGGTCAAGAACCCTGTCGGCTCGTTCGGCAAGAAGCTCTCTTCCACCTTCAACTTCATCCTCTGCCACAAGACGCCCGTGCAGCGTCTCGATATGGCGCTCAAGCGTCTGAGCATCAAGATGCTCGGCGTCTTCGCCGATGCGCTGGCCACCCCTGCCGCCATCCTGCAGCCCGAGGAGATGGAGGAGGGCGTCGCTGTCGTCGACCTCGGCGCCGGCGTCACCGACGTCACGGTCTACTACCGCAACGTCGTCCGCTATACCGTCTCCATCCCCATGGGCGCTTCGGCCATCAACCGCGACATCCGCGCCATGGGCGTGCCCGAGAAGCACATCGAGAACCTCAAGCGCAAGTACGGTTCGGCCGTCTCCGAGCTTGCGCCCGAAGATAAACTTATCCGTGTCAACGGCCGCACCACGCGCGACGCCAAGGATATTCTGCTGAAAAACCTCGCCACCGTCATCGAGGCGCGCGCCACCGACATCGCCGAGTTCGTGATGCAGGAGATCAAGGATTCGGGCTATGCCTCCAAACTCTCCTACGGAATCGTTCTCACCGGCGGTTCCGCTGCGCTGAAAGACCTCGACGAGCTGTTCCGCCGCGTCACCCAGATGGAAGTGCGCGTCGCGCTGCCCGACGTCGGGATCGACGATGCTTCGATCGACTTCGTGGCCGATCCTGCTTTCGCTACGGCCGTCGGCATTCTGATCAAGGGTGCCGAGCAGGGTGCCTGCGCTGTTGTCGAGCATGCCTCGACGCCCGCCCAGACCGCTGCGTCGGGACGGGCGCACGTCCCCGTTTCCGATCCCCGTTCCGCCGCTGCCGTTCCGCCGCGGGGCCCCGTTCCGCCGGTTCCGCAGCCTCAGCCGCAACCCCGGCAGCCCCGGACCGCACAGCCGCAGGCAGTGCCGGGTGTCCGGACCGCGCCCGGGCGGCCCGTGCAACCTTCACCGGCTCAGCAGTCCCAGGCCGCCGCACCCGTTCCGCCCTCGCGGCCGTCGGTGCAGCCCGTGCGTCCTCAGGCGCCCGCGCAACCCGAGCCCATGCCCCGGCAGGGCTTCGTGCCGCCCGAACCCGAGGAGGAGGAACCCGTGGTGATCGGGCCGCGCCGCAAGCGCGACTGGAGCTCGATCTTCAAGAAGGTGGTGGGCAGCGTGGCCGGTTTCGACGGCGAAGGGGCCGACGACGAGGAGATCTGATGCCCGGGAGCCCGGCCGCCACCGATGCGAATGCGCGATCAACAAGTGTGTGCGATCAACAAGTGTAAACAAGTTCGGCGGAAACGCGTTTTCCGTCTTTCGATAGCCTTATGACAGACGAATTTATGTCGGAGATCAGAGCGCCGCGCGACGAGCGGTCGATTATCACCGTGGTGGGTGTCGGCGGTGCCGGCGGCAATGCCGTCAACCACATGTGGAGCCTCGGCATCCGCGGCGTGTCGTTCATGGTCTGCAACACCGACCAGCAGGCTTTGGACAAGAGCCCCGTGGAGACCAAAATACGTCTCGGCGCCGAGGGTCTCGGAGCCGGCAATGATCCCGAGAACGGCCGGCGGGCTGCCGTCGAAACCCTGCCCGACGTGCGGCAGCACTTCGAGGCGGCCGGCACGCGCATGGTCTTCATCACGGCCGGAATGGGCGGCGGCACCGGTACGGGCGCTTCGCCCGTCATCGCCAAGCTGGCCCGCGAGATGGGAATCCTCGTCGTCGCCATCGTCACCTCGCCGTTGGCCGTCGAGGGCAAGATCCGCTACGAGCAGGCTTTCCGCGGTATCGAGGAGCTGCGGGAGAACGTCGATTCGCTGCTCATCATCAACAACGAAAGCATCCTCGAAATCTACGGCCGCCTGTCGCTCAAACAGGCGTTCGGCAAGGCCGACGACATTCTGGCCTCCGCGGCCAAAGGCATCGCCGAGATCATCACCGTGCCCAGCGACATCGTCAACGTCGACTTCGCCGATGTCTCCAAGGTCATGCGCAACTCCGGCCGCGCCCACATGGCCGTCGCCACGGCCGAGGGCGAGGACCGCGCCGAGGCGGTGGCCAAGGCATCGCTTCAGTCGCCGCTCCTGGATCACAACCTTATCTCCGGAGCCAAGAACATCCTGCTCCATATCTCGGTGTCGGGTTCCGACGAGCTCATGTCCGACGAGCTCAACACCATCCTGCATTACATCCAGGCCCATGCCAGCGTGAAGGACGACGCCGGCGTCGTTCACGATGCCAACATCATCTGGGGTACGGGTATCAAACCCCAGCTGGGCAATGCCATCGAGCTGGTCATCATCGCTACCGGTTTCGAGGAGAGTTCCCGCGAAGGTCTCACGCAGGTCATTCCCCCGGCCCGGACCGTGCAGCCTGTCGGCGCGGCCGACCCCTCAGCGCCCGTGCTGGAGCCCATCAAGCCCCTGGCACCCGCCAAACCGGCGGTGCGCACTCCCGAGCAGGTCGTGCTCGGTGCTAGGTCCACGCGCTACAGCAACATCGAGGAGCTGCTTTCCCGGCCCGCTTACCAGGCCCGCAACTCCAAGTTCGTCGTCCACCATGCCGGCGGCCGCAAGAAGGTGTTGAGCGAGGAGAAGGCCGCCGCCAAGGAGGAGCCCGAAAACGGCTCGCTTTTCTAACCTAAATTCCCCGGTTTTGGAACACGTTCCCTGGATTATCTTCAACGGTTTTCCCGCCCATATCCTTTTTTTCGGCATCCTTGCTTTCGTCTTGCTCTGCATCTCCGCGCTCGTGTCGGGTGCCGAGACTTCGTTTTTTTCGCTCTCGCACAACGATGTCCAGCGCTTCAAGCAGCACCCTTCGGCTTCGGGCGACGCCGTGCTGAGGTTGTTGGGCAACGTCGACTTTCTGTTGGCTACCATCCTCGTCGTCAACAATCTGGTCAATATCTGCATCACCATCCTTATGGCCAACATCGTCGACGCCCTCTTTACCTTCACCCGGTTCGAGTTTCTCTTCAAGACCGTCGTCGTCACGTTCTTGCTGCTGCTTTTCGGCGAGGTGCTGCCCAAGGTGCTGGCGCAGACGCTGCCCGCGCGTTTCGCGCAGTTCGTCGCGCGCCCGCTTTCGGTGCTGCGCTGGATTTTCTACCCGTTGTCGTTCATCCTCGTGCGCACCAGCAGCCGCATCAGCGAGAAGGCCGCCCATAAGAGCGAGATTTCGCTCGACGACCTGGCCGATGCCGTCGACATGACCCAGACGGCCAATCCCGAGGAGCACGTCATGCTCTCGGGCATCGTCAACTTCGTCAATACCGAGGTCCAGGAGATCATGAAGCCCCGCGTCGACATCACGGCGCTCGACTTCACCGATTCCTACGAAAAGGTCAAGCAGACCATCATCGCATCGGGCTTTTCGCGCATCCCTGTCTTCGAGGAGGACATCGACAACATCCGCGGCACGCTCTATGTCAAGGATTTGCTGCCCTATATCAACCACGGCGACGAGTTCGACTGGCAGCAGCTCATCCGCAAGCCCTACTTCGTGCCCGAGCACAAGAAGATCAACGACCTGCTGGGCGACTTCCAGACCAACAAGGTCCACATGGCCATCGTCGTCGACGAGTACGGCTCCACGCTGGGCCTCGTCTCGCTGGAGGACATCATCGAGGAGATCGTAGGCGAGATCTCCGACGAATCCGATGTCGACGAGAGTTTCTATACGCGGCTCAACGCCAAGAGCTACCTTTTCGAGGGCAAAACCCACATCGGCGACTTCGAACGCATCTTGTCGCTCGACGAGGAGACTTTCTCCGACGTCCGCGGCGAGGCCGAGACGCTCGCCGGGTTGATGCTCGAACTCAAACGCGACTTCCCCGCCAAGGGCGACATCTTCACCTCGCACGACATCCGTTTCACCGTCAAGGAGATGGATGCTCACCGCATCGACAAGATACGCGTCGATCTGAAATAGTCCCCGTTGCCGGGGCGGCGGTTCTTCGTGAAGTTCCGTTGTCGCTTCATTGTCCGCACTCTTTCCGTCAGCCTATGTTCCGACTCCTTCTCTCCCGTCCGCTCTCCGAGCCCGAAATCGATGCCTGGACTACGCTTTCCGAGCGTGAGCAGGCATCCGGATTCGAGCCTGCGCGCCGGTCGGAGTGGCTTTCGTGGCGGGGGATCGTGCGGCGCGAACTGGGGGCTCCGCAGCTCCGTTTCGCCTACTCCGATTGCGGTGCCCCGTCGATCGAGGGATCGGCGCTCCATCTTTCGGTCTCCCATTGCGAGGGCACTATCGCCGTTGCGCTCTCCGAAGCCCCTTGTGCCGTCGATGTCGAGCCGCTCGCACGCGATTTCGGCCGGGCTGCGGCACGTTATCTTTCGGCCGGCGAGCGCATCCTTTCCGGCGATCCGCTGTGGCCTGCCGTCGTGTGGTGCGCCAAGGAGACGCTTTACAAGTTTGCCGGGCGCCGCGGGGTGGATTGGCTGCGCGATCTGAGGATCGAGCAGGTCGATTTTCCGGCCGGCCGGCTCGTCGGTCGGATCGGCAGCGGCAAGGCATTGACGCTTCGTTTCCTGTTGTTCGCCGGACGTGTGGTCGTTTTTCTGTCGTAGCCTATGGAGATCGCCCCGCCCCGTCTGCCTGCGGATTCCGCTCCCGATGCCGATCCTGCGCTCCTCGTCGATGCCGAGGAGGTCTGCGACGCCGTTTTTCGCGGTGCCGGTTTCTCCGGAGTCGTCCGCGAGCACCTCATCGTCGATCAATGTATCTTTTCCGGATGTCGTTTCTCGGGGGCCGTGTTGGAGCAGACGCGGTTTTCCGATGTCTTGTTCCGCAACTGCGACTTTTCCAACGCCTACTTGCGCGGCTGCTCGTTTCAGCGAGTGCGGTTTCTCGATTGCAAACTCACCGGGGCCGAATTCGCCGGGTCGGTTTTCGGTTTTGTCCTCTTCTCGCGTTGCCGCGGGGAGTTCGCCGGATTCGCCTCCGGCAGATTCCGCCGTGTCATGTTCGGCGATTGTGTCCTGCGAAGTGCCGTTCTGAGCGATTGTCGTTTCGAGCAGAGCGGGTTTTCCGGCTGCGACCTCTCGGAGGCCGAGTTCTTCGGCACCCGGTTGGTAGGCATCTCGCTCGCCGATTGCGAAATACGGGGGATTCGTCTGAGCGAATGCCTTTCGTTCGAGCTCCGCGGGGCCCGTATCTCGCAGGGGCAGGCGCTCGACCTGGTAAGGCTTCTCGGCGTCGAGTTCGAGGAGTAGATAAAAAGCGTCCGGAACCTATTGGTTCCGGACGCTTTCTTCGAATGGAAATGCGAAACGGGCGCTCCTCGCTTTTCACTTTGCCCCTTTAAGCCAAGAGGGCTTGACTTTGACTGAGTCTTGAATGGGCGGCTCCTCGGCTAAGTCAGAACAAGTTCGACATAGCTCTCGGCTTGCGCCATCATCGCTCCCGCTCGGCAAAGTTCGCCTTTCACCTTATTTGAGACCCAGTTTCTTGGCGATCTCTTTGGGCAGGGCGTTCTTGTTGACCATGATGTCGGTGGTCTTGTAGGCCACGAAGGGACGCGAGAAGTACCAGTGACCGCCGTAGGGAGGCAGGTCGTCCCACGAGTTGAGCACCTTGTAGTAGGGGGTGCCCGCCTGGTCGTGGGCCGTGCCTACGATCACCATGCCGTGGTCGTCGGTCGTCTCGTAGTTGTCGAACGCCTCCTGGCGCATCTCCTGCGTGATGGTGCGTTCCTTGCCCGGCTTGTCGAACTTGTAGAGCGCTGCTTCCTTCTCGCGCTCGGTCAGCTTGCCCCAGCGCTCGGCTTCCGTGCCGCTCATGCCGTCGAGATCGGCTTCCGGCACGATGCCGAGGGCCTTCGTGCGGCTGAATCCCTTTTCGCTCACGTCGGTGCCCCAGGCCACCGGATAGCCGTTGGCCAGCGCGTGGTCGATGACGGCCATCATTTCGTCCAGCGGCAGGTTGTAGACCTTGCCCCACATCCAGTTGTCGGGCACTTCGAGCACGAACTGCGTGTAGAAAGGATGGTGGGTGAACGACGTGATGTCGATGTAGTTGTCCATCGAGACGGGCAGCGACGCAGCGAACGACTGCGGCGTGTACTCCTTGCCCTCGTAGACGAAGGTGTCGGGCATGTGTCCGAAGTATTCGTCGAGCATGGCGTTGAAGGCGCGTTTCCAGGCCGTCGACAGGGGTTTGCCCGAACGGTCGGCCGTGGCGATCACGGAGTCGAGGAAAGCCTTCAGCGCGGCCGTCAGCTCGTGGAAGTCGGGTTTGTCGGTGCCGTAGTTCAGGCCCGGATAGGCTTCGAACGGTACGATGCCGTATTTCTTGATACCCTCCGTCACGTCGTGGGCCGCTCCGCCCTCGGCGAAGTTCAGTTCGCCGTGCATGCGCACGTACTTCTCGGCTTTCTCCATGAAGCTGTGGCGCACGATCCACATCTCGGAGAGGTGCACCGGTTTGCCGCCGGCGCGCAGGATTTCGCCCTCCAGGAACGACATCGTCGAGAAGCACCAGCAGGTGCCGCTGCGATGCTGGTTCTTCACGGGAGTCATCTCCAGCACCTTGGCGTCGGTGAAGCGGTAGCCTTCGGGTTCGGTTTCGGTCTGCGGGGTCTGGGCCGTGGCCGCCAGCGTTGCCGCCGCGGCCAGCAGGGTAATCAGCAGGTTTTTCATCTAAGACTGGGTTTTAAGGTTTTTTTGCTTGTTCTGTCATTTCTTCGAGCCCGCCACGATCTTCAGACATTCGTCCAGCGTCAGTTGTGCGGGGTCCGCGCCTTTGGGTATGCGGTAGTTCTTCCCTTTGTAGGCGATGTAGGCGCCGTAGCGGCCGTTCTTGACCTGCATGTCGGGGTCTTCGGCGAATTCTTTCAGCGGCTTGTGGGCCGTTGCCGCCGCTTCCTTGTGCGCGCGGACCACTTCCACGGCCCGGTCGTAGGTCACCGTGTAGGGGTCGTCGGTCTTGGCCAGCGAAGCGAACGACTTGCCGTAGCGGACGTAGGCGCCGTATTTGCCGATGCCCACGGCCAACTCCTCGCCGTCGAGCTCGCCCAGCGTGCGCGGCAGCGCGAAGAGTTCCAGCGCCTCTTCCAGCGTGATCGATTCGATCAGCTGGCCTTTCTTGAGCGAGGCGAACCGGCTCTTCTCGCCTTCGGGCGCTTCGATCTCGGCCATGGGGCCGTAGCGGCCGATGCGCGCCTTGACCGTGCGGCCCGTCTTGGGGTCGGTGCCCAGGATGCGGGCCTGGCCCTTCTTGTCGTTCTGCTGTTCGATGGCTGTGTCGACCATCTTGTGGAACGGTGCGTAGAAGTCGCCGATCATGCGGTCCCACGTGATGTCGCCCTCGGCGATGCGGTCGAACTCCTTCTCGACGTTGGCCGTGAAGTTGTAGTCGATGATCGAACCGAACTGCGCCTCCAGGTAGTCGTTCACCACCATGCCGATGTCCGTCGGCGAAAGGCGGCTCTTCTCTTTGCCGTACTTTTCCGATACGGTCTTCGCGGTCAGCTTGTCGCCCGTGAGCGTCAGTTGCGTGTAGTCGCGTTTCTGGCCCTCCTTGTTCTGCTTCACCACATAGCCGCGGTTGATGATCGTCGAGATCGTCGGTGCGTAGGTCGAGGGGCGCCCGATGCCCAGCTCCTCCAGCCGCTTGACCAGCGAGGCTTCGTTGTAGCGCGCCGGGGCCTGGGTGAAACGTTCGGTCGCCGTGATGTTGGCCGCCGTCAGGGCGTCGCCCTGCGCCAACTTGGGAAGCCGGCCTTCGCCGCTCTCCTGCGCCTGGTCGTCGTCGGTCGATTCGGAGTAGAGGCGCAGGAATCCGTCGAAACGGATCACCTCGCCCGTCGCTACGAACTGCAGCGGCGAGCCTGCGATGTCGATCGTCACCGTCGTGCGGTCGAGCTCCGCGCAGACCATCTGCGAGGCCACGGTGCGTTTCCAGATCAGGTCGTAGAGCCGTTTTTCGGCCGGCGTGCCCTCGATCGTCTGGCGGTCGATGTACGACGGGCGGATGGCTTCGTGCGCTTCCTGCGCACCCTTGGTTTTGGTCTTGTAGTTGAACCAGCGCGAGTATTCTGCGCCGTAGAGCTTCGTGATCTCCTCCTTGCACTGGGCCAGCGCTTGTTGCGAGAGGTTCACCGAGTCGGTACGCATGTAGGTGATCAGACCCTGTTCATAGAGGTGCTGCGCCACCGACATGGTCTGCGAGACCGACATGCCCAGCTTGCGTCCGGCTTCCTGTTGCAGAGTCGAGGTCGTGAAAGGCGGTGCAGGGTAGCGCTGGGCCGGTTTTTCTTCGGCTTTGGCCACCGTGAACGCGGCGCCGATCGTGCCGCGCAGGAACGTTTCGGCTTCCTCGCGCGTCTCGAAGCGCGAGGTGAGTTCGGCCTTGAAAAGCGTCTTGTCGGGATCACCGGCCGCATGGAACTGCGCCACAACCCGGAAGTAGGGGGCCGACCGGAATGCGATGATCTCGCGTTCGCGCTCCACGATCAGCCGCACGGCCACCGACTGCACGCGTCCTGCCGAGAGCGACGGCCGCACCTTTTTCCACAGCACCGGCGAGAGCTCGAAGCCCACCAGACGGTCGAGGATGCGGCGCGCCTGCTGGGCGTTGACCAGATTCATGTCCACCGTGCGCGGGTTCTCGATGGCTTCGAGGATGGCGCGTTTGGTGATTTCGTGGAAGACGATGCGTTTCGTCTTGTCGACCGGGAGACCCAACACTTCGGTCAGGTGCCATGCGATGGCCTCTCCTTCGCGGTCTTCATCGGAAGCCAGCCAGACGGTCTTGCTCTTGGCCAGGCGGCTCAGTTCGTCCACCACCTTCTTTTTGTCGCCCGGTATTTCGTATACGGGGCTGAATCCGCGGTCGATGTGGATTCCGAGGTCTTTTTTCGAGAGGTCGCGGATGTGGCCGAAGCTCGATTTGACCATGAAGTCCTTGCCCAGGAATTTTTCGATGGTCTTGGCCTTGGCCGGCGACTCTACGATGACTAAGTTTTCGTGCATGGGTTTTGCTCTGTATTGCTTTATCTTCAAATGCGAAAACCTAAGTTCCTCACTTAGGTTCGCATCCGACGTTCGTTCGTTTCATGCTGTCGTTTCCGCTTCGGCAGCCTCCGGGCGATCCCGGCGCTGCTCCTCGGTTCGGAAAAAGTTTCATTGCTCGCAACTTTTCCCGCCCCGGCATCATCCGGACAGGTTGGTCCTTGTCTCGGGAAGTTATTTGACGAGGTTGTACAGCAGTTCGAAACGGATCGGCGCATCGTTCAGCGCGTCGTCCATTCCCTGCAGCACGCAGAAGTCGGACGTGTAGAGTCCGTAGGCTTCGGGTGCCGCGTAGATCGTGCGGTTTTTCACCTTTTCGAGGTCTATTTCGCGGTTTTCAGCCTTGGCCGCGTCGCGTTCGGCCGCATAGGCGTTCCACAGCATCTGGACATAGCCCGTGATGTCCATCGTGTAGCAGCCGCGGCTGCGGTTGACGTTGCCGCCGTAGGCCAGTTGTGCGTCGTAGTTCTTCTCGTAGGTGTAGTTGTAGTCGATGATCGGCGTCAGCTTCTTGTAGTCGGTGTAGAGACCGATGCGCTCGGGGGCCGTGTCCATCTCCGCCATCAGCTTGTCGGGATTCTTCAACATGGTCTGCTGCCAGTCGTGGTCGGCGTCGGCGAAGTATATCATCATGCGCACCCGGCTGAATGCAAGCGTCTTGTAGTCTTCTCCGCCCGCATTGTTGCGGTCGATTTCGGACTGCAGTTCGGCGAAGAACTCCGGGGCGAAAGTGATCTCCGTCGCTACGCCGCCCATGCCTTCCACCATCACCCGGTGGTTCTTCTCCGGGCGGGTGTCGGGCTTTCCCGGGGCGGGTTCGCGGATTTCGTCGTTCGTGTTGAAGAAAGAGCCTTTCGTGTAGTCGCGTTCCAGCGTGTTTATCGAAACGTTGCCGAACTTCGTCGAGGCCGAGGAGTCGTAGAACAGGTATTCCAGCAGCAGCGTGTCCTTGACCAGCGAGGGGTCCTCCTTCATGCGGTTGCGGCCGTAGACCACCAGCCCCGACTTCGTCAGGTCCATGCCGTAGATGCCCCCTTTGCCCGTCTGCGTCTGTTCTTCGTTTCTGGCAGGCCGGATGTAGAGCCCCTTGAACTCATCCATCCAGTGCTCCATGCTGTCGACGCTGTAGATCGAGTAGTTGTCCTTGTAGGTTCCCTCCTGCAGCAGCAGGCGCCGCAGCAGTTGTTCTCCCGCCTGCTCGATTTTCAGCGTTACGGTGGAAGATTTCAGATTCTTGATCCGCTCGTTGGGGAAAGAGAAGCTGAAAAGCGGGGCGTTGCCGATGTATTTCTCCGCTTTGAAGTCGAGGTAGAAGGTCGTGTCGGTCCTCTCTTTCAGAAAGGCGTTGTCCGTTACTTCGTAGATCTCGTAGCGCTGGGGCGTCAGCGTGTCGCGGCCGAAGCGGTCGATCGTCATCAGCAGCTGCACCGAATCCACGAACGGTCTGTAGCCGAACATGCCCGGCTCGAAGTCGCTGATGCAGTCGAGATACTGCGTCAGGAATCCCGCCGTGCGCACTCCCAGCGTGTCGTTGAGCTGCGAACCGATGTATCCGTAGCCCGTTTTCGACGAAACGATCGAGTCGGTCTGCACCAGGCGCGTCCTTACCAGGGTCCGACGGATCGGTCGGCCGTTTTCGTCCTTGCGCGGGAACTCGACGTAGCCCGTCTTCATCTGTTGGTTGTCGGGCACGATGTTCGTTCCCAGCGAGTCGTCCACCGTCGTGCAGCCCGTCAGCACGGCCAGTACGGCCGCGGCCCCTGCAAGCAGATACCTATCGAATCTCTTCATAGAATCGGTTGTAAGTGTCGAAAAATCCTTCTTCCTCCGGCGCCCGGTATTCGAGCATCGGTTTGCCGCTCGTACGGGCCAGCTCCAGCACGCGGGCGTCCACGTCGGGCGAGGCAGCGATGATACCGTCGGCATATTCCATAACGAAACGGCAGAGGTTTTCGTATGACGGAGTCTCCAGGATCGACAGATTTTTATCCTTGACCCCTTCTCCGGCGATCTTCGCGCCGAATCCGGCGTCGAGCTGGCCCGGGAAACCGTCGTCGTAGAGCGAGACCACCACCTTCACGTCGCGGAAGATCGGGTCGTCGGCGAATACCTTCTTCAGATAGACCGGCGTCACGCCCGCGAACCAGCCGTGGCAGTGCACCACGGTGGGCGCCCAGCGCAGTTTCTTCACCGTCTCCAGCACACCGCGCGCAAAGAAGATCGCCCGTTCGTCGTTGTCGGCGAACTCATGCCCTTCGGCATCGTGCAGGATGGCCTTGCGCGAGAAGTAGTCGTCGTTGTCGATGAAGTAGATCTGTACGCGGGCCGCCGGAATCGACGCCACCTTGATGATGAGCTGGTGGTCGTTGTCGTCGATGATGAGGTTCATGCCCGACAGCCGGATCACTTCGTGGAGCTGGTGGCGGCGTTCGTTGATGCAGCCGTAGCGGGGCATGAACGTGCGGATTTCGTTTCCGCGTTCCTGCATCGCTTGCACCAGCGTCCGGCAGAGTACCGAGGCCTCCGTTTCGGGTAGATAGGGTGCTATCTGTTGACAGACGTACAGAATCTTGTTGGCCATGATCCGTGGTTTTTATTGGGTGGACTTCCGTTTCGCCGCGGGGTGCTCCCGTTGCAAAGATAGTGATTTTTATGTTAGCTGAAAAGCGGAGGGGCGCAGGCGAAAGGCTCGTTGCTGTCGGGTGTTTCGCATGGGCGCCGGTATGAAAGAGCGGGTCGTATCCGGGCGCTTGCCGCCGGCGGGGTTCCTTGCGTGTTTTTCCGCCGCTCCTTGCTTTTCGTCTTCCGCTTTCGGTTCCGTCCCGCTACAAAATCAGCATCGCGTCGCCGTAGGTGCCGAAGCGGTAGCCTTCCGCCTTGGCCGTCTTGTAGGCGTTCATGATCGTTTCGTAGCCGCCGAACGCCGCCACCATCATCAGCTGCGTCGAGAGGGGCAGGTGGAAGTTCGTGACCATCGCGTCCGCCACCGAGAAGTCGTAGGGCGCGAAGATGAATTTGTTGGTCCAGCCCTCCATCGGTTTGATCATGCCGCCCGTCGAGACGGCCGTCTCCAGCGTCCGCATCACCGTAGTGCCGATGGCCACCACCTTGCGGCTGTCGCGTTTCGCGGCATTCACCGTCTGCGCCGCTTCGTCCGTCACGAAGAACTGCTCCGAGTCCATCTTGTGTTTCGAGAGGTCCTCGACATCCACCGTGCGGAAGTTGCCCAGGCCTACGTGCAGCGTGATGAACGCCCGGTCGATGCCTCTGATCTCCATGCGCTTGAGCAGGTGTTTCGAGAAGTGCATGCCTGCCGTCGGGGCCGCCACTGCGCCTTCCTTCTCTGCGAAGATCGTTTGGTAGCGTTCCGCGTCTGCGGGTTCCACCTTTTCGCGGACCCACTTCGGCAGGGGCGTTTCGCCCAGCGCGAAAAGCGCGGTCTTGAATTCGTCGTAGTCGCCGTCGAACAGGAAGCGAAGGGTCCGTCCGCGCGACGTCGTGTTGTCGATCACTTCGGCCACCAGCGCATCGTCGTCGCCGAAGTAGAGTTTGTTGCCTATGCGGATTTTGCGGGCCGGGTCCACCAGCACGTCCCACAGCCGCAGGTCGCGGTTGAGTTCGCGCAGCAGGAAGATCTCGATCTCGGCGCCGGTTTTCTCCTTGTTGCCGTAGAGACGCGCCGGGAAGACTTTCGTGTTGTTGAACACGAAAAGGTCCTTTTCGTCGAAGTAGTCGAGTATGTCCCTGAACGTGCGGTGTTCGATGCTGCCGTCGGCGCGGTTCACCACCATCAGGCGCGATTCGTCGCGGTTGTCGGCCGGGTAGCGGGCCAGCATCGTTGCGGGATCGTAGTCGTAGCCGTATTGCGATAGTTTCATGGCTTGAGTCGGGTTGCTGCGTTTCGTGGAACGCGATAAATTATTTTCTATACGCAGAAAAGTTTATTTTGTTTCACTTTGCTGCAGCTTTTTCAGAAATTCGTCCAGTTGCCACGCCTGGCCGGCCGTGAATCCGCCGCTTCGCGTGCGGCGCAGCGAGGTCAGATGGGCGCCGCTGCCGAGCGCTTCGCCTATCTCGCGCGCCAGCGAGCGGATGTAGGTGCCCTTGCTGCATCGCACCCGGATGCGGATGCGCGGTAGATCGTACTCCTGCAATTCGGCTTCGTAGATGGTTATCAGCGCCTTGCGCAGCTCCACCGTCTCGGTCGTCTCGCCCGCCCGGGCCAGTTCGTAGGCCCGCATCCCGGCGATTTTCTTGGCCGAGTAGAGCGGCGGTTCCTGCAGCCGCTCGCCTTCCAGGCAGCGCAGCGCTTCTTCGGCCGCCTCGCGCGTGATGTGTTCGTAAGGATAGGTGCGGTCGACCGGGTGTTCCAGGTCGTAGCTCGGCGTCGTCGCGCCCAGCATCACATCGGCTTCATACTCTTTTTCTTCGGCTTGCAGCGCATCCACCATTTTCGTCGCACGGCCGATGCACACCAGCAGAACTCCCGTCGCCAGCGGGTCGAGCGTTCCGGCATGGCCTACCTTGATGCGGCGGTAGCCCAGGTTGCGGAGCGCATACTTGATCTTGCGCACCACGTCGGTCGAGGTCCATTCCAGCGGTTTGTCGATGACCGCTATGTAGCCCTCTTCGAAGTTGAGGCCCCGCAGGTCGCGTTCTTCCGGCGTCATAGTGCGTAGCTGATGATGGATACCGCGCCGGCGGCGGCACAATAGAGGGCGAACCAGATCAGCTTGCCGCGTTTCACCGCTTCGATCATGAAGCGGCAGGCGGCGCACCCCGTTGCATAGGCGGCCACGAAGCCTGCCGCCAGCGGACCCGCCGCCACGCCTGCCGTCAGCTCGCCCGAAACGATCTCCAGGAGCATCTCGCCCAGGATCGGCGCCAGCACCATCAGAAACGAGAACTGCGCCACGGCGTCCTTCCGGTTGCCCAGGAGCAGGCCCGTCGCGATGGTCGTTCCCGAGCGCGAGAGTCCCGGCATCGCCGCCGCGGCCTGCGCCAGACCGATGATGAAGGCGTCGCGGTAGCTTATCTCCTCTTTCTGGCGCGGCTTCGCATAGTAGGCGAATGCCAGCAGCAGGGCCGTCACCAGCAGCATGGCGCCCACCACGGCCAGAATCCACGGTGCGTTGAGCATCGCGTTGAGCCGATCCTTGAAAGCGAAGCCCACGATGCCGATCGGGATCATCGAAACGACGATTTTCAGCACGTAGGCTTGTTGCGGTGTGAAGCGGCGCGAGAAAAGCCCCTTCAGCAGGCCGCCTATTTCGCGGCGCAGCACCGTCATCGTGCTGAGCACCGTGGCGGCGTGGAGCGTCACGTCGAACGTGAGGTTTTCTTCGAGTTCCACGCCCAGCAGTTCCTTGGCTATCTGGAGGTGGCCGCTGCTCGACACCGGAAGGAATTCGGTGATTCCCTGCACGATGCCCAGCAGGATGGCTTGCAGCGTATCCATCGGCGGGTTATTCGTAGCGTTTGAGTATGGCGTAGATTTCCATGGCGAAGCCGCCCACGACCAGGATGGGCGCCAGCGTGATGCGCCGCCACGAGAACATGGCGTAGTTGAATTCGTCGGGCGAGTCGCTTCCTCCGCCGGCCATCAGCACGAAGCCCAGGATGACGACGGCGAAGCCCGCGGCCAGCAGGATGTAGTTGCGGCGCGACAGCGGCATGCGCGGATTTTCCGGAGTGCGGTTGTTGTGTTCCATAGGTCAATAAAGATAGATCTTGTTCGATTTCATGTTCACGAATTTGTTGAGCGCCGCCCACGTGAAGAGGCCCGAAATGACGACGCCTCCGCCGATCATCGCCCCGAAGATGCCGATTCCCGTGCGGCTCGCTTCGGCCAGCGCCTGCAGTTCGGGCACCGCTTCGTCGAGTCCGTAGGCCGCCAGTGCGAAGAGCGCCGAGGCTGCCGTGCCGGCCAGCATGCCCTGCGTGATGCTGCTGGCCAGGAAAGGTTTCATGATGAACCACTTGGTCGCGCCGACCAGTTTCATGGTGTTGATCAGGTAGCGCTTCGAGAAGATGGCCAGACGGAGGGTGTTGTTGAGCAGGATCAGCGAGATGAAAAGCAGTGCGCCGCCGAACAGCAGCAGTACGAAACGTATCTTGTTCACCGTGGCGTGGAGGCGCGCGGCCATCAGGGCCGGGTAGCTCACGTGCGCTACGCCGCGCAGCTGGTCGATCTCGGCAATGAAGGCTTCGACCCGTTCGCGGTCGGACGACTGCGCCGTGAGGGTGAGTTCGAAGGAGTCGAGCAGCGGGTTTTCGTCAAGGATGTCGTCCAGTCCGCTGCCGAACATCCGGCGGAACTCTTCGTCTTCGAGCTTCTCCGACTTCGACACGAAGACTACGCCGCCCACCAGTTCATGGCCGGCCAGACGTTGTTCGAGGGCGGTGCGTTGTTTGTCGGAGATCCCGTTTTTGAGTTCCACCGACACCTGGATGCTCGACTGGAGCGTGTGCGCCGCCTTCATGGCCGCCAGCAGCAGGTAGCCCATCGAGCCCAGCAGAAAGAGCACGAGGGTCAGGCTCACGGTCGAAACGATGTAGGAGTTCCGGACCTTGCGTTTCAGACGTTTGTCATCCTTCATTTTCACTCAGGTATTTGCGGAGCAAATGGGCAAGGGCGGCCAGGGCGCCGAGCAGGATCAGCAGCGAGGCCGCCAGCGTGATGCCTTCGGTCCAATTCCAGCCCGGAGCGCGGAAGCGCCATTCGACGGTGTGTTCGCCCGCCGGCAGCACCATGCCGCGCAGCAGGTAGTCGACGCGCCGGTAGGGGGCTTCTTCGCCGTCGATGTAGGCTTTCCAGCCTTTGTCATAGTATATCTCGGAGAAGACCGCAAAGGCTTCGCCATCGGTTTTGGCTATGTATTTCAGATAGTTGGGCTTGTATTCGACGAGTTCGATCTCTCCCGTTGCATAGGGGCCGGCCGGCGCGGAGTTGAGCGACATGCTGCCGCTCTTGAGCGGCGAGGCGACGGCCGTCGTCCGCAGATCGACCGTGCCCAGGGCTTCGATTTCGGCCCGTGCGTCGGGCAGGCAGCGCAGCGTGTCGACCAGCCAGGCCGCGCCGTATTCCGTTCCGCGGCGTACGGGCACGGGTGTTCCGTCGGCTCCCGCTACGATGGCATAGCGCGTGTTGAGCATGTCGAGCACGTCATCGTCGAGTTCCGAAAGATAGCGGTCGATGAGGTCTTGGTAGCGGACCAGCTTGGCTCCGTGGTAGCCGCCCACGGAGCGGTGGAAATAGGAGGTCGTAGCATCGTTGAAGGGGCTCACCGTCAGGTTGATGACCCGGTATCCCAATGTTTCGTCGGCACGGATCGCCCGGTCGGCGGCCGTCATCGTTACCTGCTGGCGGCGCGGCGACACGAAATTGTCGTGGGAGAGGAAGCGCAGATCGACGGGCACCAGGTCCAGCAGCACCGTCGCGGCCAGCAGCAGGGCGGCCGTCTTTCTACCGATCTTGCGCAGAGCGAAGAGCAGCACGCTTCCGGCCGCCAGCAGCACCATCAGCAGCGAGCGCCAGGCGTCGGCCTGCATGAATGCGGCGCGGTCCGCCGCCATGGCGGCCGCCGTGCGGTCGGCCCATTCGAAGTGGATGCCGCGGTCGATGTAGTTCTGCAGGTCGTTGGCTTCCAGAATGCGGCGGTACGATTCGGTCATCATGACGGCCGCGTCGCGCTCGCCGAAGTCGAACAGTACGCCGCCCGCCACAGCGAAAAGCAGGCACAGCCCGCCCGTGATTCCTGCGGCCCAGGCTATGGAGCGCAGCAGGCGTTGCCGGTCGACATCGTCGTTCCAGAGCCGCGCCAGAGCGAAAGCGCCCAGCAGCGGTGCGGCCCACTGCACCACCACCAGCGTCATCGACACCGTGCGGAATTTGTTGTATCCGGGCAGCACGCGGAACGCCAGTTCCGTGAAATCCATGAAATTGCGGCCCCAGGAGAGCAGAATCATCAGCAGCGATACGGCCGCGATCCACCATTTGTTGCGGCCGCGCGTAAGGAGGAATCCCAGCAGAGCCAGAAAGATGACCGCCGCTCCCAGATAGACGGGCCCTCCCGTGTAGGGCTGCGTGCCCCAGTACATGGGCAGTTGGCGGGCGATGCCGTGCAGGCCCAGGTCGTCGGTCGCCGCGGCGACTTCTCCGTCGGCCGGGAAGACCGTGCCCGAGTCGCGGCCCATGAAGTCGGGGATCAGCAGGTTGAAGGTCTCGGCCTTGCCGTAGGACCACGCCGTGGCGTAGTCGAGATCGAGGCCGCCCGTCGTTTTTTCGGTGGCTTCGGCCAGTTCCGAGCCTCCGCGGATGGTGTCTTCGGTGTGGGTCGCCGTGTACCACAGCGGTGCGAAGTTCGAGGCTACGGCCAGCAGGCCGGCTCCCAGCAGCACAGCCGTGCGTTGTGCAAAATTGCGCAGGTGCTTCTCCCGGAAGGCGATTACGGCGTCGCTGATCCACAGCGTGCCCATGGCCAGCAGAAAGTAGTAGGCTATCTGCGGATGGTTGCTTCCTATTTCGAGCGACGCGGCCAGCGCCGTGAGCGCACCGCCGTACCACATGTTGCGGCGCAGGGTGATCCAGGCGCCGCCCATCATCAGCGGTGCGTAGACCAGCGCCCACATCTTGGTGAGGTGCCCGGCGCCTATGATCAGCAGGAAGTAGGTCGAGAGTCCGTAGGCCAGAGCCGGAACAATGGCCGGCCGCGGGTCGATGCCCATCATCAGCAGCATCGCCCAGAAAGCCGTCATCGCAAAAAAGAGGAACGACGCCGGCGTGTCGAGTATCTTGGTCGCCTGACCCACGGTGCGTCTGACCAGTTGGGCAGGGTAGGCCACGTTGATCAGATAGGCGGGCATGCCGCCGAACATGCCGCCCGTCCATTGGGGGTCTTCGCCCGTGGCGAGCCGCATTTCGGTGATGTCGCGGGCCATGCCTTCATATTGGATGACATCGTGTTGAGGCAGTGTCTCGCCGCGGAATTGGGGTGCGAAGTAGAGTACGCTTACGACCAGGAAAACAAGCAGGGCTGCCGCTGCGGTGAGCGCCCGCCCGCCGAGTTCTTTCGGGAGGTTCATGATGCAATGCTGATAAACAAAGGACAAAGATACGAAAAGTCGAGCGCAGAAGCAAGCATTAGCTTGATTATGCCGAGACGGAGTATCTTGGGCGCAGCCAAAGATTGTGCAAGGTGAGGGCATAGCCAAATTGATTTGAGCTATGCCGAACCGAAGCCCATCTTCTTTAAAGATACGAATAAGCCAAGAACATAAACCTGCTCGCTTTCATTTCCCCGAAAAGTACAAAAAAGTACGGACAGCCCCGTGCGGTTGTCGGTGCGGCGGCTTTTCGGTGGACGAACACGTCCTTTCGGAGCGTGCGCCGGCGTGCGTTTCCGGTCGTCGGGGGCCGGAACCCGCACTGCAAGCAGCGTTCCCGGCGGCGTGTGGCAGAGAGTTTGTCCGTTTGTTTCGGCGGCCCGGACAGGGAAATATCGAATCGAAGAACGTGGATAATAACGAAAAAATCGTATATTTGCGCACGTTTGTTTCCGCCGCCGCCGTTCGGGCGGCGCTGTCGGCGCTTCTTCGCCGGGCGGAAGCAGCGGCCGCAGCAGCAGAAACATGGAGGGGACGATGACATCTTTGGATACGATCCGCAAACCCGTCGAGGCCGAGTTGAAGGCTTTCGAGGAGTTCGTCGGGCGGCAGTTCACGGCCGAGGGCGAGTTGCTCTCGGAGATGTTGCGGCAGGCGCTTCTGGCGCGCGGCAAGGGCATCCGTCCGTTGTTGGTGATGCTCTCCGCTGCGATGAACGAGCCCGTGCGCGGTTCCTCGCTCGGGCGGCGTCCGTGCCTGGCGGCCATGATGGTCGAGATGATCCACGTCGCGTCGCTCATCCACGACGACGTCATCGACGAGTCGGACACCCGGCGCGGACGGCCTTCGGCCAACGCCCTGTGGCAGTCGCACAAGGCCGTGATCCTCGGCGACTATATCTTGGCCCGCAACATGAACATCGGGCTCCAGAGCGGGCAGTTCGACCTCGTGACCCATATCTGCGGGTCGATGTCGGCCCTCTGCGAGGGCGAGATTCTGCAGAGCGACCACGCTGCGCGGTTCGATCTCACGCGCAAGGACTACCTCGACATCATCTTCAAGAAGACCGCCAGCCTCATCGGCGTCAGCGCTTCGGCCGGAGCTTTGGCCGTGGGCGCCCCGCGCGACAAGGTGGCTCTGATGCGCCGTTTCGGCGAGTCGGTGGGCATGGCTTTCCAGATCCAGGACGACATTCTCGACTATACCGCGGAGGGCCAGGCCGGCAAGCCGGCTTTCAACGACCTGCGCGAGGGCAAGATCACATTGCCGTTGCTCTGCGTGCTCGAGCGCATGGACGAGGAGCGGCGCGCCCAGATCATCGACCGGCTCCGGCGTTGCGGCCGGGATGCCGACGCCATGGAGTACCTCCAGCGCATCGTCGTCAACGAGGACGGCATCGCGTCGGCCGTCAGCGTCATGCGCAGCTACCTCTCGCAGGCGGTCGACCTGCTTGCGGCCTACGAGTCTTCGCCTTACAGGAAGGCGATGGTCGAGTTGTGCGCCTACGTCGGCGAGCGCGACCATTGACGGAGGAGAAAACCCGAACGGTTTCGATACGCCGGGCGCAGAGCCAAGCTTGCTTGAGCTTTGCCGGGGCGGGAAAAGGTGCATGAAAACTGAACTAATCTATAACTCAATGGAACAGACCAAAAACTACAAGTTGCCCATCGTGCCCATCGTCACGATGTTCTTTCTCTTTGCGATGATCTCGTTCGTCACGAATCTCGCGGCCCCTATCGGTACCATCTGGAAAAACGAGTACGCCGGCGCCAATACGCTCGGCATGATGGGTAACATGATGAACTTCCTGGCCTACCTCTTCATGGGTATCCCGGCCGGCCGCATGCTCGTGCGCATCGGTTACAAGAAGACGGCCCTCATCGCCATGGCCGTCGGTGCCGCGGGTCTCTTCGTGCAGTACCTCTCCAGCATCGTCGGCGCCGACGTCGCCTTGTGCGACATGGGCGAGGGCATCTCCCTCAAGCTCGACTTCGTCATCTACCTGCTCGGCGCCTTCATCTGCGGCTTCTGCGTCTGCATGCTCAACACGGTCGTCAACCCCATGCTCAACCTCCTGGGCGGCGGCGGTAACAAGGGCAACCAGCTTTTGCAGACCGGTGCGGCGCTCAATTCGTTGTCGGGTACGCTCACGCCGTTGTTCGTCGGTGCATTGATCGGCACCGTCACCGCGCGTACGGCCATGAGCGACGTCACGCCCCTGCTTTTCATCGCCATGGGCGTCTTCATCGTGGCTTTCGCCGTCATCGCTTCGGTGCAGATTCCCGAACCCCACCTCCGCAAGGAGGGCGATTGCCGGGCCAAGTCGGCCTATAGCCCCTGGAGCTTCCGTCATACGGTGCTCGGCGTCATCGGCATCTTCGTCTACGTCGGCGTCGAGGTCGGCATCCCCGGTACGCTCAATTTTTACCTCGCCGACGGTTCGGAGCGCGGCGCAGGTCTCTTGTTGAACGGTGCCGCCGTCGGCGGTGCCATCGCTGCGGTCTATTGGTTGTTGATGTTGGTCGGCCGTTCGCTCAGCAGCCTCATCAGCGGCCGGGTTTCGAGCCGTACGCAGTTGATCGTCGTTTCGGCGGTCGCCATCCTCTTCGTCGTGCTGGCCATCTTCATCCCCAAGACGGTCACCGTGGCCATGCCCGGTTACAGCGTCGGCGACGGCTTCCAGATGGCGCAGGTGCCCGTCAGCGCCTTGTTCCTCGTCTTGTGCGGTCTCTGTACGTCGGTCATGTGGGGCGGTATCTTCAACCTCGCCGTCGAGGGTTTGGGCAAGTACACGGCCCAGGCTTCGGGCATCTTCATGATGATGGTCGTCGGCGGCGGCGTCCTGCCCCTCGTCCAGCAGTTCATCGCCGACCGCGCCGGTTACATGGCAAGTTACTGGGTCATCGTCGCCGGTCTGGCTTACCTGCTCTACTACGCCTTGGCCGGTTCGAAGAACGTAAACAAGGATATTCCCGTCGAGGAGTAGCCCTCCTTCGACTGCCTTACGTTATGATGCGTCCGGCGTCCCGAGTCAAGGGGCGCCGGACGTATCTTTTGTGCCGCGTTGGGTCCCGGCCGGCTCTTTGTACGGCCCCTGCCGCGTGCCGGAAGCGGAGTTCCGCCGCCGCTTGCCCACAGCCGTTTTGCGCTTGCGTTCGGGCACAGCCTGCGGAGCACGTTGCGGGCTTTCGCCGCCGTTTCGCGCGCAGTTGCTTCGTCTGTAGTCGGTTTTCGCGTTGTGTAGGGAAAGAGATCGGAAGAG
>ERZ778517.182-NODE-182-length-72586-cov-7.433263_pt1 | contig 72586 bp, 66 predicted proteins | sample MGYA00510341_ERZ778517 | MGnify/ENA primary metagenome ERZ778517 (study PRJEB29527, sample SAMN07138964) | mouse gut metagenome | material: feces | host: mouse | place: China:Nanjing | collected 2016-01-25 ...
GATCGGATATACCAGCTGTGACACATGTTGATTACAGTGCAAGAGTACAGACTGTTTCAGAAGAGGATAATCCAATGTATTATCGGATTTTGAAAGCATTAAGAGAAAAAACAGGCTGCAGTGTCGTGATCAATACTTCTTTTAATGTCAGGGGAGAACCGGTCGTGTGTACACCAGAGGATGCCTATCTGTGTTTTATGAGAACTGATATGGATGTGTTGGTATTGGGACATATGATTCTGGTAAAAGACAGACAACCAAAGCTACAGCAACAGGATGATTGGAGGGACAGATATGAGCTCGACTGAAGGAAAGGAACAACAGTTGTTTTGTGAGTGGGCGAAAGAGAATGAAGACAAAGATATATTCTGCAGGAGTGCAGATGATAAAAGTTATTATATAGAAAGGGCACAGAATAGCGATTGGATGTGCCGATATCAATTTGCAACGTTTAAAGAAGCAGAGGACATGATTGATGGAATACTGGGAGAAAAAATGTCAACTGACATAAGAAAAATGGCAATTATTGCAGCATTTAAATATATGTTTTCAACAGAAAACAATCCGCAAGTAAGCGGAAAAATTTTGGAGAAAGAAAACGGTCTTCCGGAATATATTTATGTTTTCTAAGGAGCGTGGAATATGATTAAAATGATTTATACCCTTCCTGACAAAATGAGACAAAAAAAGATATTTGTGTGGGGGATCAATAGAGATTCCATGGTGGTATTTGCGTTCCTTGCGTTTCGCGGTTTCAATATCGCCGGATTTCTTTCGCGGGAAAGGAAGTATGTTGGAGAAATCTTTTTTAATCGTCCGGTTTTTGCAGAGAAAGATTTAGCGAATGATGATGGGGCAGTGATTGTGGCGGCCGATATATGTGAAACAGGAAATTTGCCAGATACATTCAGAGTGTTCCATCTAAAAGAATTATTAGCTGTTAATCCGGATTTGATGGGAAGAAAAGTCATAATATATGGAGCAGGTAAAGATGCAGAGTATATATATCGAAGCCTAAGGAAGGAAGGTGTCGAGGTCGCGGCGTTTTGTGTTACAAAAAAAGATAAAGATAATTTTTGTGGACTTCCGATGATTTCAATAGATGAGATTCAGACAGATAAATATGATGCCTGTATTATTTCCGGGAAAAATGAGAGATACAGATATGAAAAACAATATAATTTGGAACAAAGAAATATTTCAGAAATATATTTGGATGAATTTATTCCTGAGTTAGATTTGCAAATGAGTACATTTGTACAAGCATTACACAATGCGGTCAAGGAAAAAAGGCAGATATATATTTATACAGAGTCTGTTGATGAGAATGCAAAATTAATTGTAAATATGCTGAGCTTATATCAGATTAAAGTAAATGGATATTTATATAAGGAAGAACATGTCAGTATGGGAATAAAAAATGTGTTTGAGGAATTGTATGAGTATCATTCAAAGGTATGCATTATTGTCAATGAGATTGATAAGATTCGTCTGCAGGATGGATGTGAACTATTGGAAACGCTGGGATATTCGTTAAGTACATTTGACTATATAGGGTTAAGGATTTTTTCTTATGAATATAAAAATGCACCAAGATATATACCTGATTCGTTGCTGGGATATAGTGATTTGGGGCAAGAAACGGGATTTCATGTGTATGGAAACGCTGGGATAGAAGATATCAGGGTGGTAATTTTGGGGGGATCGACTTCAAACGATGGAACTTTGCGTGGGGAATGCTGGCCCAAGATGCTTTACAAAAAATTTTGTCAAAGCGGCTATAAGGTAAGTGTTTATAATGGTGCGCATTGTGGTCAAAATGTCGTACATGAATTTTTGCGGTTAATTCGGGATGGATGGAATTTCAAACCAGATTATGTGATTAGCATGAGCGGGGTGAACGATACAGTCAATCTCTATCCTGAGATAGAGAACAGGTTCAGATTGGGGCATCTAATTGACAGAGAGAATGAACTGGGTTTAGGAAGTGCATATACACATGGGATTCATATTCAGGAAGATAATTTTGATTTCTGGCTGCGCATGGAAAAAAACATGAAAGCAGTGTCAGAGGCATGGGGGGCGAAATTTTTATGTTATTTGCAGCCAATGAAGTTTGGAAAGGCAAATATGAGTCTGTTGGAAGCCAGTATTCATGATGACGAAAAACGAGAAGCGCGTAGTTTTAGGGAAAAGTCGACAGATACTGATTTTTATATGAATTTAATTGATCTTTTTGACGAGAATGAAGGAATGTACATAGATGCCTGTCATTACGCCCAAAAAGCGAAGAAGGTTCTGGCGGATATTGTGTTTCAGGATATCGTACAAAATTTTTAGAGCGTGTGTACAAATGTCTCTTAGATATGGATGAAAGTGAGTGCTGGAAGAATGAGTAGTAAGGTAAGTGTGGTTATGCCCTGTTATAATGCGGAAAAATATATATCCGAAGCGATAGATAGTATCCTGCATCAGACATACTCTAATTGGGAACTTATCATCGTTGATGATGCTTCAACAGACAGGAGTGCAGAATTGATTCAGGCATATGTGCGTCGTGATTTAAGAATTTCAGCATATGTCAATCAAGAAAAAAAGGGAGCGGGCGCGGCCAGAAATTTGGCGATTAGCCACTGCACTGGTAAGTATGTCGCTTTTTTAGACGCGGATGACATTTCCAACAGGAAGAGGCTGGAGAAGCAGGCAGACTTTTTGGATAAAAATAAGAATTATGGAGCGGTTGGTACTCAGGCAAAACTTGTTGATCAGGATAGCCGGATTATGGGGGAGACAAAGAATCCATCGGCATGGTGCAGTATCAAAAAAGTTATGCTCTTCAGATGTCCGTTTGTCAACAGCAGCATGATGTTTAGAAAGTGTATGGTGGATAAATATGGCGTCTGGATGAACGAGAGTATGAGTTTTGGCGAAGATTATTTATTTTGGATAAATATGAGTGAACATTGCCGAATGCACAATTTAAAAGAGTATCTTACGCTATACAGGATAAATACAAATGGTTTAAGCTATCAATGGATAAATAAAATGAAGATAAGTGAACAGTGTTGTGACGGGCATCTAAAGCTTTATCAGGTATTATGGGATAGAAAAGGACTAAATACAGATAAGTATAATACGAACGCGTTGGTAAACGCATTGTCTGGAAAGAATATAGAAAGTATCTTTGAATTTTTTGTTAATTTGAGGAATGTAGTTAGATATGGAATGACTATCTGTGGAAATAAATATGACGACATTATTGTGCAAGAGATGCTGCAATGTATTGGTAAAATGATCCAGAAACTAAAGGGGCAATATAGAGGTCAATGGTATCTGTTTCAACAGATGAGGGAATGTATTGCCCAATATGGGAACTATCCATATCCTAAATATATGGTTCTTGAAGATAAAAAATTAATCTATTTGGAGGTGCCTAAAGTAGCCAATTGTTCTATTAAAGCGAGCATGCTAAAGAATAAATTCAAGGACGATTATTCTGTTCAGAGAGAATCACTGAAATATACTGTTCATAATCTGGATAATAAATATGATGACTATTACAAGTTTACATTTGTCAGAAACCCTTTTGAGAGAATAGTTTCCTGCTATGAAAGCAAGTATCATAAGGACAGGCAGATGTTAGGGAATATTTTGACTGAACTCGAATATGATCATTATTTATTTGGCTATATACGCAGGGACAGAGGGTTTGCCAATTTTTTATGCAGAATTGCACTGATACCGGATTCTTATAAGGATCATCATTTTAAACCGCAATATTCAATTGTATATGATAAAAACGGCAGAAAACGTGTTGATTATATTGGTAAATATGAAAATCTGAATCAGGAATACGGAAAAATAAGCAGAAAATATGGATTAGACAGGTTAGATGTCTATAATAAAACAGATCGAAAAACATATATGGAATATTATAATAGATTTACTGTTTATTTAGCATATTTTATCTATAAAAAAGATATAAAGTTTTTCGAATATGAAAAGGAATATCAGGAATTGCTCGATTATGTGAATAAAAAACGAAAAGGTGTTTGGAAATTGCTTTGACAAAGGAAAATGATACAAGGGAGAAATCAAGATGGGCGATAATGTGATGAAGTATGTCAAAGAGGGAATGACCTATAAGTATCAACATCCTAATATCGTAACGGGCGGGTCATGTGATCCAAGGTACTGCTATAGTGTCTGGATGAGGCATCTTATTTTTTATTATGAAATACGGCATGATATTCCCCGTACAGTCATAGAGTTTGGACCAGGAGATACGATAGGGACGGGATTGATGGCACTACTGTGTGGGGCAAACGAATATTACGCATTGGATTTTATGCATTATTCCGGAAATAATAGAGTATTTTCTGTTTTTAACAGACTGTTAACTATGCTGCAGAAGAAAACTGATATTCCGGGTGAGAAGGAATTTCCAAATTGCACACCGCGGTTAAAGTCATATGCATTTCCTGGATATATATTAACAGATGAAATCTTGAAGGAGTGTTTAAGTGAAGCAAGGATAAGGGAAATAAAAAAGAATATAGAGGTGTTTAAGCTCGGAAGAGACGCGCAGATGATTCATTATTTGGTGCCATGGTGGGAAAACGAGATAAAAAATATAAGCGGTGATTTGATTTTTTCACAGGCAGTGTTTGAGCATATTGACGATTATAAAAATGCGCATCAGGTTGTCGGAAGGCTGGCAAAGCAAGGCACAGTGATATCGCATGATATAGACTTTGATTGTCACATGTGTGCTGATAGGTGGAATGGACATTGGGCGTATGATGATCTTACATGGAAAATGATATATGGAAGCCGTCCGTATTTTCTGAACCGGATTCCGTTAAGTGTCCATATCAGGGAGATGCAGAAAGCGGGGATAAAGATTCAAAAGGTGATTCGCACGCGGGGAGACAATGGTATTTTACCACAGGAGCTGAGTAAGGCGTGTTCGAATATTCGTGAAAGGGATTTTATAACAAAAAACGCGTATGTTGTAGGTGTAAAAACAGAATCTAATTAAGGCGGAATATGTTTTTATGAGAAAAAAGAGAATTGCAATGATAGTTCCTTCGCTATGGAATGGCGGAGCAGAGAAGGTTGCCGCGGATATGAGTCTCTATTTAAGTGATGCTGGCTATGATGTATTTTTTTTCCTGAATCAATTTGACAGGAAGAATAGTTATCACCATAAGGGCAGGGAAGTAGTGGTAATGCAGGAGGCGCTATGGAGTACGGGGAATCTATGCAGGCAAATATGTCAATATCAAAAGTGGGCGTGGATATACAGGAAGTATAAACGCCAATACCAAATTGATATAAGTATTAGTTTTATGGTACCGGAAAATTTTATTAATGTTTTGTCAGATATAGGTGATAGGAAAATTTTAACATTTCACAGTGTAACGTCTCAGGTAGCGAATTATTATGGACAAGTATTTGTCAAACCTTATATTTTGAAAATGATGTGTATAAAAGCGACGAATGTTGTCAGTGTTTCAAAATATGTAAAAAGGGATTTAGAGAATCTGGTGGGGAAAAGGGGAAAGAAAATAGAAGTTATATATAATTCTATTGACGAGCGCAGTTTGAAAAAAATAACCGAAGAATCCATAGCTGTAAGGCAATGTGAAGACATAATACTCTATGTCGGACGTTTGGATGATGAAAAAAGACCGTGGATTATCGTCAGGGTTATGCAGGAAGTGATTCGAAGACATAAAAACGCAAAGTTGCTTATGCTTGGTAGAGGGGAAAACTGGCATGTACTAAAACGTTTGATCGATAAGTTTAATCTGGAAAAACACGTTGAATTATTAGGATTCGTAAATAATGTTGCACAGTATATGGTATGTGCAAAAATGATTGTTTTTTGCTCTGAAGCGGAGGCTTGTCCTTGTGCCATGTTGGAAGCTATTGCAGTTGGACTTCCTATAGTGACAGTTGATTGTCCGGGAGGGATTCGAGAGATCATTTCATCAGACAGAAGGGGGTATTTGAAACCCTGCAAAAAAAATGAGGTGCTTGAATGTGGTATTGTCACACCGCCTATTTCTACGCAAAAAAATAACATTGGCAGGAAAAAACTCTGTCAGGAGGAAAAAATGCTGGCTCAAGGCGTTTGTATGTTATTGGAAAATGATAATTTGTGCAATTGTTTGGGTAGAAATGCGAAAGAATATGCGCAAAGATTTTCTAAAGAGCGTATAAGAAAAGAATGGTTAGCACTATTAGAAAAAATATAAAAACAGTTTCATGGGGGAATGCAGAAGTGTGTAGAAATTTACTTTTTATAATAGAAAAAGCAAGGAAGGCAGCAGAAGTTATTATTGTCGGGGCAGGATACTGGGGAACAGAGCTGTTGACGCATTTGCAAGAAAATGATGATATTTCCATTAAATGTTTTTTTGACAATGATGGGGGAAAAATAGGAGGGATGATTAATAACGTTGAAATTAAAAAGCCCTTTAAAGTAACAGACGACGGTGTTTTGTATATAATTGCGGTTGATTCGCGGTTAATTCGTCATCAGTTACAGACACAATTAGAAACATTAAGGATCTATTCTGATAATATTGTTATGTACAGCATAAGAGATTATGAATATATGAGTACTTTGAATGAGGCGTTTTATCAGGATGAATTGCAGGCAATATATTTTGAACGTTTTGGGAAAAAAATCAATTGGGAGAATCCAGTTACATACAATGAAAAAATCAATTGGGAAAAGTTGAACATCAAAGATGAGCGCAGAACAGTATTGGCAGATAAGTTTCTTGTAAAAGACTGGGTGCGGGAACAGATTGGTGAAAAATATGTAACGAAATTATATGGTGTATGGAACAGTGCGGATGATATAGACTTTGAAGCGCTTCCTAAGGCATTTGTGTTAAAAGCAAATAATGGAAGCGCACGCAATATTATCGTAAAGGATAAGGCACAGATCAATCAGAAGGAAGTTTGTAAGCAGTTGGATGTCTGGATGAAGCAGAAATATGGATATATGACATTGGAGCTTCATTATACCCATATTGTTCCAAAGATTATCTGCGAGGAGTATCTGGAAGGCGTAGCCGAGACGATATATGATTACAATATATATTGCTTTCACGGAGAGCCAGAATATATATGGTGCATAAAAGGTAGCCACAGACCGGGATGCCAGGCGTCATTTTATACCAGACAATGGGAGATGATGCCGTTCAGCTATGGATATCCAAGGGATAATACGCCGGCTCCCAGACCGGAAAAATTGGAGGAAATGTTGAAACTTAGTCGTGTTTTAAGTAAAGATTTCGAACATGTACGTGTAGACTGGTATCACCTTCCGGATGGGAGGGTCTTATTTGGGGAAATGACATTTGCAACATGGGGCGGCCTTGAAAAATGGGAGCCGGAAGAATTCGATGCTGTTTTTGGAAAAATGATATAAAATATAGAGGCTGGTGATTATGGGGGACAGGATGCATATTGTATATGTTACAGGCGCATTTGCCCAAAGTAGGAACGATGTGCTGGAAGGAATGCAGTTTTATGTATATAAGATCGCAAAGTATATGAAGGAGAGAGGGCATGATGTAACGGTATTAACAGTAGGCAGCAAGGAGAAAAGGTGGAATTATAAAGGGATTTCAGTGTATAGTGCAGTGATACCCTATAAGGTTCGCTTCAATAATTGTTTTACAAAATATATAGTGTATACAGTAGTCAGGGAAGGAGTGTTTAATAAAGCACTGCATGAAATTGATAAGGTGAAACCTATATCGCTGGTACAGTATGCTGGCTGGTATGGTGTGGGGATGCTGTATGACAGAACTTTCCCATCCGTATTGAGGATATCTACCTATGTGAAGGCTCAATTAGCCTGGCTGCACACACCTGCAGAAATTGCGCTGATCGCTTTTGCAGAAAAACGGGCGGCCAGAAATTTTAATGGTGTCATTGCTCCTAGTAAAATATTGGCAGATATCTACAGGAAGGAAACAGGCAGAATGGTACGGATTATGGAAACTCCTTATTATAGTTTGGATATAGCACAGGAGAATGATATTTTATATAGAACAGAGCTGGTTGATAAGAAATATTTTCTTTTTTTTGGTCGGATATCGCAGGATAAAGGGGTATACACAATTGCAAGAGTGTTAGAGAATCTTTTAAGAAAATATCCAGAATACTATTTCTGTTTTGCTGGAAATAACTATGTATCCGAAAATGTGGATACGATGCAAATGATTAAGACCAAGGCAGGATGTTACTGTGACAGAGTTATGTATCTCGGAGCATTGACACACGAATTGCTGTTTCCAGTGATAAGGAATGCTGAATGTATCGTAATGCCCTCTCTGATGGATAATCTGCCAAATGCATGCATGGAGGCTTTGGAACTAAATGGAATCGTGATAGGAACAAGGGGAGCTTCGTTTGATGAGATCTTTGAAGATGGGATAAGCGGGTTTCTGATCAAGATCGATGACAGTGATGAGTTAATGCAAAAGATCGACGATGTTGTACAGATGACAGAGGATGAGAGGAAGAGGATGAGATGGAATGCAAAACTGTGTCTGAGAAAATATAAGCCCCAAATAACAGGTAGAAAACTGGAGAAATACTATTATAAACTGCTTGCGTGCCACTAAAGTATGAAGTCAGGAAAGGCAAATAAAATGTTACGTTTTTGTGGGAACAGATCATTAGAGCGACATGAAGGTTTCACTATAGTGATTGCAGAACAACCGTTGACATTGAATGAAGATATATGGCAGAACGGGAGAGATTATTTTAGGCAGCATATATATAGTAATACTACAAACTTACAGATCATTCCTATTGTAGATGCGTCTGGAGACATCATATGTTATGGCTGGCAGGATCATGAAGCAAACAGGGAGCTGCGCATGCTGAAGGAGCTGGAAAGTAATCAGGATGCAAGGCAGTTTGACGATGTTTTTTCAGATATCAAAAAAGTAGTCATATGTGGCTGCAATGAGCTGGCATATTGTTTTGTAAAATATCTCGAGAATTTAAATATTCCTGTAATTGTAAAAGGAAAGTATTGGAACTATTTTGGATATGAGTGTACTGAGGAAATTGATTTTGAAGACAGTAATATATTGATTGTCCATGCAGAACATATCTTAGAAAATAATAGTAGTTTGTTTGAGAGGGTGGTTAGGAGCGCATCTCCTGAGTTTGAGTGCATTAATCGGATTTACGAAGAAAATATTCTTGATGGAAATGTGAGGGACGCCGAAGGAGACTTTAACGATCTTCTGAAAATATTAAAAGGAAAAGATATTATTCTGCTGGGGAGAGATGAAAAAGCGCAGGATGTATATGATCTGTTGCTGGCACAAGGAATCGATATTAAATGTTTTGCTGTGGACAAGCCGCAGATAGATGAGACAGAGTGGCTGCTGGGAAAAAGAGTAGAAGCGTTAGCAACGGTAATGCATAATGAGAACAATTCCGTATTTGTCGAGGTTCATAGTAAAAGCAGTGCATGGGGCAGTAAGTATTTGGAGTTGTTTGATTATTATGGATATAAGCGCAATAAGCGGTTTTTCTTCATAAACGACTATACGGATATTCCCTTTAGCAATCTGATTCATGTATTAAAAGGAAAAAAGGTAGTACTTACAGGAGATGAACGGCTCTGCAAAATACTGTCGGATTATTTAATGGAAATGGAGCAGGGAGATATTGGACTACGATATATTAAGCTGGTTCAAAATGGGATGATAAAAGAAACAGATATTCTTTGTACGGTATGTCTTTGGCATGGACCTGGTTCTCCTGAAAAAAAGGAACAGATTTTAGGAACAGAGCTGGTTTCGGAAGCGTATACTGATTATTTTTCGAGACCAAGTGTATTTGTAAACATTGATCGATATAGAATGGGATCAGCTAATAAGTATACTATGAAGCGGTTGATTCCGAAAGGAATCCTGTTAAATATTACTTTTTATAATAGTGGAAATGTTTTTTTCAGAGGGCTTGTGGATGGACATCCTAATATTTTATCAATACAATTTAATACATTTCTATATAATATGTTTGGCTACTGTGTTCGGTTATCAGTGGAGAAGGCAGAAGATATTCCGGTTATTTTTCAGACATTGTTAAAAGAAGAACTGAGTGAGATTGAGTTTAAAGACTCGTTTCCATATTGGAGCAGGTTTTGCAATAGTATGAAAGGCTGGTTGGCCTTGCGGGAAAGATTTACTTCTCAGGAATTATTTGTAATTTTTCATATTGCTTATGTGGAGATGATGGGGAATGAGAAAATTAGCGATCTGACGCAGAAAATAATTTATTTTGATCCACATGGTTTTTTAGTTACGGAAAGAGCTTTTCTGGCAAAATGGCTTGAATGCGATGCAATAAATGAACAGGTGATGACGATTCACAGGGATGATGTGGGAAATGTATGTTCATTTTATGTGAGAAGTTTAATAACGGATAAAAAAATAGAATTAGCGCGTCAAATAATCGGTTGGATGCTTTGTGAAAAGAAGGATCTTGGGATGAAGCAGGTAGATTTGCAATACTGCAAAAGATTTGAAGTGCGTTTTGAAGACCTGAAGCTGCATCCTGGGACAGAGTTAGCGAAGATCTGCGAACGGATGCAGATCCCATGGTGTGATTCCCTGATGCACACCACCTATTTGGGAAAAACAAGTGCAATGGGAGTCATTCGGGATTTTGATCTAAAACCGGTATTTAACCGGCATGAAAGGTACTGGTCGGAATTTGACCGTTTTAGACTTTATCTGATCATGGCGCCATATCAAAAAAGTTATGGATATCCATACGAAGACTGTATGAGATTTTCAAGAACACAGCTGTGGGAACTGTTTTTGAAAAAGTTTCAATTTCAAAAGGATCTGCAATTTGAATCAGGGAAAGATGAGGCAGCTTATTACCTCTGGGCATATGACTTGATAAGATGGCAGTTATATGAGAATAGAAAGCATGCGGTTATGGACGATATCACGCCTCAATTTAAACCGATCGAGATCGGAAAAACACAAGATGAGTTAAGGATAGAAAAGCGGGAGAGGATCAGAACGGAAAAACATAATTTGGCAGAGTTTGTGAATAACACAAAAAAACTGGTTTTATATGGATTGGGACGAGATGGAAGGGCATTATGGGATTGTTTAAATGATTCAGGCAGATCAGATATTGTGCTTTGTGATAAAAGGGCAGAAATGAATGCCGTATATTTTGATGGAAGACAGGTAGTCCGTCCAGAAGAACTTTGCGGAAAATATGCGGAGTATGAGATTCTGGTCACATCAAGTCAATTTTACAGGGAGATCTGTGCAGAACTGGATAGTATGGGAATCAGTTCGGACAGGATTACCTGTAATACAGTACCGCTCTGGGAAGGAGATGATGAATCGGGATGAAGAATATTCTGATATGGGGAGCCGGGATATGGGGCAGGAAAGCCTTTGACATGTTAAGTCCATATCAAGACGCTTATAATATTGTAGCGTTCGGAGACAATGACGGCAATAAAATCGGTAAAATATTCTGCGGCAGACCAATATGGGGCAGCGAAACACTGAAACGGGACAGGCAGGTCGATTTGATCGTCGTTGCGGCATCAGCTGTTAAAATGATAGAAATCAGGAAACAGCTTGAAAAAACAGTCTCAATTCCAATCTATCTCTATGAAGATATCATGAACCGGTTGCTTCTTCCAAGAATATCAATTGACATATCAGGTTTTTGCAATGCAAAGTGCAGATGGTGTGTGACAGGGAGAAGGAATCGGAGAGGAGAGAATACGGGAAAGAAACCATATATGTCGTATGACTTTTTTACGCATTTGTACGAACATTTAATTGATGAACCGATCATTGTGCCGGATACGGAAATCATGCTGTACAGTTGGGGCGAACCGATGTTAAATCCAGATTATGTCCGTATCGTCGAGTATCTTGCAGATAAACGGCAGTTATTTTCGGTCAGTACAAACGCGTCTGTTGCACCGCTTTCAGAAAAAGCAGATACATATAGGGACTGTGCTGCGTTTACATTTTCAATGTCGGGATTTAGTCAGCAGTCATATGACAGGATCCATCAGCTTCGGTTTGAAAAAGTTAAGGAGAATATAAAAAGACTTGTTGATAATCTGCATTCATGTGGTTTCCATGGGGATGGCAGTCTGTCATGGCATGTATATCGGTTTAACATGGATGAGATGCCGGCTGCCCGTGAGTTTGCAGAATCCCTGAATCTGCGGTTTAACGCATATTATCCATACTTTAATGGTCTCAGTCTGACACAGAAGTATATGGAAGGACAACTGGCTGATGAGCAGGATGACATAGAAAGTGATTTTATATTTGATCATGTGGACGGATTATTGAAGCAGCGGCCGGAGGACTATAGATGCTATCTGGAGAACGTAATATCGATTGATCATATGGGACGCATCGTTCTGTGCTGCGCAAGTGATGAGGAGTGCGGGGATTTTGTCTGGAGTCCGGTTAAGTCTCAGGATGAATTGTGGACACTGCGCAGACAGATGATGCAGTGTGACACTTGTAAAATGTGCAGAGAGATTCATTTTGATTACTGGATCCGAAATAATCCAGAGCTTGGTGATGGTTTGTGCAAATAGAATGTGAGGATATGAAATGAATAGTAAGTTATTATCAATTTATCTGCCGCAGTTCCATACAATTCCTGAAAACAATGAATGGTGGGGGGACGGTTTTACCGAATGGACAAACGTAAAACGCGGGCATCCATATTATCCAGGACATTATCAGCCGAGGGAACCATTGCATGATGATTATTATGATCTGTCAGATTTAAAAGTTTTGGAACGGCATACACGTGAGGCAGCAAAGGCAGGAATTTATGGATTTTGTTTTTACCACTACTATTTTCAGGGCAGAACCCTTTTGGAGAAACCGATTGAGCGCTATCGGGATCAGTCAAAAGAACCGTTTCCGTATTGTCTGATATGGGCAAACCAGTCATGGGCCCGCACATGGTATCGGGCAAATATAGGGAATAAGGTGCTGCTGCAGCAGGCATATGGCAAAGAAGAAGACTGGGAGAAGCATTTTTATTATCTGCTGTCCTTTTTCAAAGACAGCAGGTACATCAAGGTCGATAACAAGCCAGTGTATATTATTTATCTGCCGCAGGATATTCACTGCAGGCAAAGAATGTTTAAACTTTGGAAAAGACTGGCAAAAGAGAATGGATTTGACGGGATCTATCTGATCGCGATGAATACAGGGGCAGGAAAAGATAATGTCCGCAGGTATTATGATGCATTTATGGAATTTGAGCCGCTGTGCACGATCCGTGGGGATCGTTCATGGAGACGGAATCTGCAGGATTGGAAAGCGGCGCATATAGACGAAATGAATTCAGGACAATGTAGTGTTCGGAATTGGTTATGGTCAAAGAATGCGTTTTCATATAGCTATCTATGCAGATGTATTGAAAAGAAAGCGCACAGATCAGAACCGTGGATACTGCCGGGAGTATTTGCGGGCTGGGATAATTCCTCCAGGAAGGATGAGGAGGGAATTATTGTCACAGGGAGTACACCGCAGAGGTTTCGGGATAACCTTCATAAAGTATTATCAATAGCAGAGGAACGGAAAAAAGAGTTTGTGTTTTTGAATGCGTGGAATGAATGGTCAGAGGGGGCGTATATAGAACCCGACAAAAAATACGGATGGGGCTATCTCAGAGCAGTAAAACAAGCACTAAGACAGAGAGGAGACCAGTGAGAAGATGGATGCTGCAAAGGTTGAAAAGATCGTGTTGTGGGGGAGCGGTGTGCGGGCGGTAGAAATTGTCTGCTATAAAGATCATTTTATTCAGGACTGCCAGATTATGGGGTATTCGATAATGACAGCAAATTGTGGGGAAAGAAACTGGGACCGTATACCATTCAGCCGCCGCAGGAATTGAAAGCTGATGCGTATGATAAGATTGTCGTAGCAACGATATTATATTATGACGAGGTCAGGGAGCAGTTAGTCAGTCAGATGAAAATAGACGAAAAATGCATCGAAAACAGTCTGTATTTTGCCAAGAAACTGCTGATACATAAATATAAGGATGCGGGCGACGAAGCAGGTGCTGTTTTATCGTATCTGAAAGATCATAATCTGGCCGTATTCAATTATCCTTTTGTGGAAAACTATTCGCATGTTGAAGCTGACATAGGTTTTGATGAAGGAGCCGGCATGTTTTATGTCTGGCATAAGGGTTTTCGCATGTATATGGAACGACGGCTTGATACGGAAGAAAAGGTATTGCATTACTATCGGAGCATTTTGGCAGAGCAGGATGAAGCATCACCGCATAGATACTTAGATGACAATTTTTCTGTTTCAGATGGTGATGTAGTAGTTGATGTGGGAACAGCGGAAGGAAACTTTGCGTTGGAGGTCTTTGACAAAGCATCCAGAATCTATCTGATCGAGGCGGAGGATGACTGGGTCGAGGCTCTGCGCTATACCTTTGCGGATCATCAGGACAAGGTTGTCATCATACAGGGATATGCATCGGACTGTACAGATGGAAATAAACTTGCTCTTGATGATGTGATCAGAGAAAAAGTTCAGTTTATCAAAATGGACATAGAGGGCTGGGAGGCAAGAGCATTGACTGGTGCGGGCCGTCTGATAGAGGATTCCGCACGATTGAAATGTGCTGTCTGCGCATATCACAATGATGAAGATGAAGAAGCGATCCGTGAGATCGCAGACAAATATGGGTTGCGGTCAGATGTCACAAAGGGATATATGTATTATCCGATCGGTTATGAACAGCGGTATTACAATCCTGTTTTGAGGCGGGGGATCGTGAGGTTGGAAAAATAATAAAATGAAATGAGAAAGGAAGGAATTTTGTATGAAAAAGGGAGTTTTAGCAGTTTTAACGTCATTGACAGGGGCGGCAGCTGGAGCAGTCGGTGTGGGATGTGCTGCAAAGAAGAAAACGGCAAAGGCACAGCAGTATGCGGACAAGCATTTGGCATTGTTCTTGTTGATGAACCAATGGGTAAAAGTAAAGCAGGATGGCAAAGACATTCCGGCATATCTGATTGAGCAGGGATACAAAAAGATTGCCATCTATGGTATGAGTTATGTCGGGGAGACGTTATACCATGAGTTGGAGGATTCGCCAGTCGAAGTGGCATATGCGATTGATAAGAGGGCAGAGGGGATGTATGCCGATGTTGAATTACTGTCGCCGGATGATGAGCTTCCTGATGTTGACGCAGTCATTGTGACCCCGGTATTCTTCTTTGATGAGATTGAGGAGATGCTGGCTTCGAAGATGGATGCAGATATTGTATCTATGGAAGATATTTTATACGAGGTTTAGACGATAAAAGGAATGAAACGTTTATGCATATATGTAACTTATGATCCCGAAAATGTGGTAGATGACTATATAGGATATATGCTTCGGGAATTGCGGGCACTGGCAGACTGCTTGCTTGTGGTATGCAATTATGACCATATTGCTAAAGGGATAGGGAATGTAGAGCCGTATGCGGACCAGATATTTTACAGGGATAACGCAGGCTTTGATGCAGGTGCATATCAGGAAATTCTGCGGCGTATAGACCAGATTGACGAGTACGATGAAATGATATTGTCCAATGATACATTTTTTGGTCCGTTTGTACCGCTTGACAGTATTTTTGGCAAGATGGAATCCGGTCCCTGCGACTTCTGGGGATTGAATCGCAGGCATATTCCGCTGCACGATTTTATTGCATCTTTTTTTATGGTATTCAGGAGAAGGACGATACAGCCAGTGACTGAATATATATGCAATTGTATGCCTGAAAACATGTGCAGGGAGGATGTTCTGCGTCTATTCGAACAGGGAATTTCAAATGAGTTGAAGAAAAAAGGATTTCACATGGGATGCTATTGTGATATAGCGGCGGTAGATATGTACCGGGATCCAGATTATCTTATCAATATAATGGGGTCACCGGTTATGAAGAAGCGCTGTTTTGAAAGTGGTTATTATGTGGAGAATAACTGCAGAAGAGCCTTGAGATATATCAAAGAAAATACAGTATATGATATAGCACTGATTCAGAGGACAGTAGGATGCAGGTATGGAATTGTTTTAGATAATGAATATACAAATATCAGCGAAAGCATGCCCAATGATACCAGGGGAATATATTACAGTGTACCAGAGTCTGAGTTGGAATCATTTTTTGAAAAAAATCCCGAGGTATACCTGTATGGGAACGGCGGTACAGCCATGGATTTTGAAGAGATGTACAAGGAAAGGGTAAACATCCGGGGGCGTATTGTATCAGATCGATATGCACAGGATCGCTCCAGGGGCAAAAATGCAGTGATACCGATAAGTCAGGTGGAAGATAAAAAGATACCTGTCATTGTAACCTTATCAAAAGAAAATTCGAGAGAGGTTGCGCAGTTTATGAAAGGGTTTACGAATGTTTTCTATCTGTGGAGGTGGAAAGAATGAAGCGCATTGTGATCTTTGCCTTTTATGATGCAGACGGAATAGCGGATTCGTATATTGGAAAGCTTTTATCGGGCATACGGCCATACGCGGACTGGCTGATCGCGGTATGTAATGGCGGCGTAAATGCAGGACAGGAATACATAGAAGCATATGCCGATGAAGTTGTTGTGCGTGAGAACAGGGGATATGATGCCGGGGCATATAAAGATGTGATAACAGGGCTTATCAGGGCGCGCAGACTGCCAGAATACGACCAGCTGGTACTTTTTAATGATACGATATATGGCTTTTTTTATCCTCTTTCAGAAATGTTTCGGATTACTGATGCGAAAGAGAAAGCAGATCTGTGGGGAATGACGGAACACAGCGGGATAGGGCAGCATAAAGGGACTGATCTGGCGTGGCATTTACAGGGATATTTTCTGGTCATAAACGAGCGGTTGCTGCACAGTCCGGATTTTTCTGCATTCTGGGAAAAATTTGAATATCCTGGGTCTTACACAGAAGCGATATTCTGTTTTGAGATAGGCATGTCACAGTATTTTCTGGAAAAGGGCTATATTTTAAAGAGCATCTACAGCCCGGATAAGATCAGTGTGGCAAGGGATCATGATTTTGGAAATCTGTATTTTTCACACGCATATGAGCTTGTGATCAGGGCAAAATGCCCGGTTTTAAAAGTTAAGAGCATAGAGAATCTCTCAGGAATGGAAACGCTTCGATATCTGGAGAAGAATGGGTTATATGATATGGCGGCGGTCTGGGAACATTACAGGCGCAGGATCAGAAACAAACGGGCAGGACGGACAAGAATAGAAAACGACACCTATGATCTGGATGCACTGTGGGATTTCTGCAGGCATCATCAGCGGCTGTATATATATGGAAATGGCGAAATCGGCAAAAGGGTCTATAAATGTATCGAGGATAAAGGATATGCGGTATCTGGTTTTCTTGTCACAAAAAAAGACTGCGGGAAAGAACACGCAGAGGATGTGCATGCGTTTTCGGCAATGGAATTTGACGAAGGTTGTGGAATTATACTGGGAATGAAACGGGAATACAGGGAAGCGGTCATGGATGACATTTTGAGCAGGGTGGATGACAGGCATGTGTTCATGCCGATGGGGTAAGAGGTGGTCGATTGAAAAAGGTGGTTATCATAGGCGCGGGAAATGTCGGAAAGAGTGCACTTGATTTTCTCGGGGCTGAGTTTGTCGAATGTTTTGCGGATAATGGAAAAAAGGGGAGAAGATTATGCGGTAAAAAGATATTGTCCGTGGAGGAAGCTGTAAAATTGAACGGTAATTTTATACTTCTTCTGGCAATGACAAATTATGTCGAAGAATTGAAGAATCAGCTTACCTGCCTGAACGTGGATAATTTTTATTATTTTAGGGAGGCTCTCTATTTTTTTGACGGCATAAAGCAGTGGGGGAAAAGGACTGTGTATGAAAAGCGCTCACTGTGGGAGATGTATAAACGGTATGGACTGGCAAATGCAGGGATCGTGGGCAAAAGAAGCGAGTATGCATCTTTTATCGCGGAGTTGTTTGGAGTCGATAGTGTAAAGGCAGATGATCAGGAACCGGATGACAGAAAATGGGTGGTAAACATGCCTTATGGAGTGGGAGAATGCAAAAAAAACAACCTGTTCGTGCTGCCATGGATGGATCATCCCGATATCAGGCGGGAACACGGGCAGCTTGCTGTATTTCGCGGGAAGTATACAGGAAGACGATGTTTTATCATAGGAAATGGGCCAAGTCTTAGAATACAGGATCTTGACAGGCTCCGTGCATTCGGTGAGATCTGTTTTGGATTTAATGTGATCCATAAGTTATATGACCGCACGGAATGGCGTCCGGATTTTGTATGTGTGAAAGATCCGCTTGTCATGGCGCAGAATTATCGCTGTATAAAGGAAAATAATAGCTGTCCCGTTTTTATCAGCGACGTGAAATATTTTTATCACTGGGACAGTGGGGAAAATGAGTATCCGTTTTATGACATACAGGAACAGCTCTATTTTTCGGATGACATTGTCATGGGATGCAGCTGCGGTGCATCTGTGTCCTATACTGCGATACAGATCTGTGCCTATATGGGATTTGCGGAAATATATTTGCTGGGGATGGACTGCAGCAACTGGCAGGAGCATTTTGACGATGACTACTGGAGTGAAGAGGAGGCATTCCGGGCGCCTGATGAAGTGAAAATATTTCATGCGTATCGGATAGCAGAACAGTATTCAAAAAGTCATGGATTCAGGATATTCAATGCGACAAGAGGGGGAAAGCTTGAAGTATTTGAGCGTGTTGGTTTCGACAGTTTGTTTATGGAGGAGACAGGAAATGAAAGTAGTGGCATTTGTTCCGATCAAGTTAAACAGCCAGCGGCTTCAGGGTAAGAATATACTGCCGGTTGCAGGAAAGCCGATGTGCTATCACATATGCAGGACGCTGCTGGATGTAAGCGGAGTGGATGGAATATATACATACTGCAGCGATGAGAAAATTATGGATTATATTCCGGATGGTATCACATTTTTGCGGAGGGATGTCCGTCTCGACGGGGATCTGGTCCGGGGAAAAGAGATTTATGAATGTTTTATCAGGGAAGTAGATGCGGATGTCTATATATTGGCACACGCCACATCCCCGTTTATCCGGGCGGAAAGCATTGCGAATGCCCTGGACAAGGTGGTGCATGGCGGATATGACTCGGCGTTTTCCGCGGAGAAAAAACAGACTTTTTGCTGGTATAAAGGGAGCCCCATCAACTATGAACTTACGGATATTCCAAGGACACAGGATATGGAGCCGGTATGGGTGGAGACGAGTGCATTCTTTATATTTCGAAAAGAAATTTTTACGCGGTATGGAAGGCGGATCGGGTTTCATCCATATATACAGGAGGTTACAGGCATGGAAACGGTCGATATCGATACGGGAGCAGATTATGATATGGCAGTTTTGATGGCTGGGAGAAGAGCAGATAAAGAGGGTATTCGATAGATGGAAGATACACTTGTGGAAGCGGGAAGAGTATTTGAAAAAGAGATAGCAGCATTGGAAAAAACAAGGGAACATCTGGGAGCGGTTTTTGTAAAGATCGTGGACAGGATTCTGGTATGTGATGGAAGGGTTATCCTTACAGGAATGGGAAAATCAGGACATATTGCGAGAAAGATAGCTGCCACATTTGCAAGTCTCGGTACGCCTTCGTTTTTTGTCCATCCGGCAGAGGCGCTTCATGGAGATCTGGGGATGATCACGGCTCAGGATATCGTCATTGCGATCTCACACAGTGGGGAGAGCAGTGAGATCGTGCGCATGATACCGGTCATAAAGAGGATCGGCGCAGAACTTCTTTCGATCACGGGCAATGAACGTTCCACGCTGACGAGATACAGCGATATCGCGGAGATTCTTCCGGAATTTGATGAGGCGTGTCTGCTGGGACTGGCGCCCACTTCAACGACAACGGCTTCTCTCGTATACGGTGATGCGCTTGCCATCGTAGCAAGCTGGAGAAAAGGGTTTCGGAGTGAGGATTTCGGACTTTACCATCCAGCGGGAAGTCTTGGGAAGCAGCTTATCACAAAAGTATCGGATATTATGATGACAGGCAGCGACAAACCGATGGTGCAGTGCGGTGTCTATCTGAAAGACGCAATCGTGGAACTGAGCCGGAAAAAAACCGGGATTGTAGTCGTTATGGATGAGGATCAGGTTGCAGGGATCATAACGGAAGGCAATCTGCGAAGGGCATTGGAGCAGGGCAGGGATGTGTATACCATGAAGGTGGCGGAGATCATGACGAAGAAACCGATAAGTATTATGGAAGGAAAACTGGTCATTGATGCATTAAAGCTTTTGCGTGAAAAAAATGTTTCGTCGCTTCTGGTGGTGAATGAGCGCGGGGATTACACAGGTGTTGTAACACTGCAGATGGTCATAAAGGCGTTATGACATTCTGAAGGAGGAGGTCTGGGTATGGGATTGATATTGATAGCGGGACCCTGCGTGATTGAGTCCGAAGACATGGTTTTCCAGATAGCAGGTCACATGCAGGACATCGCCGAAAAATATGGTCTGGATTATTATTATAAGGCTTCGTTTGATAAAGCAAACCGTACATCCATATCATCTTACAGGGGACCGGGAATAGACAAAGGTCTGGAAATATTGTTAAAAGTGAAGAAACAGTATGGTTTGAGGATCTGTACAGACATTCATGAGCCATGGCAGGCAGGGAGGGCTGCCGAGGTTGCGGACATCATTCAGATACCGGCCTTTTTGTGCAGGCAGACGGATCTGCTGACAGCAGCTGCCAGGACCGGACGGATCATCAATGTCAAAAAGGCACAGTTTATGGCTCCGTGGGATATGAAAAATGTAGTGGAAAAGGCACGCAGATCGGGAAATGACAAGATCATGCTGAGCGAGCGCGGAACCAGTTTTGGATATAACAATCTTGTTGTGGATATGACGTCCATCATCGAGATGAAAAAAAATGGCGTGCCTGTAATCTTTGATGCAACGCACAGTGTACAGAAGCCTGGTGGAAATGGAACGTCTACTGGAGGAAACAGGGAATATGTGGAGTATCTTGCCAGGGCAGCCGTGGCTGTGGGGGCAGACGGATTGTTTATGGAAGTGCATCCGGAACCAGAGAAAGCGCTTTCCGATGGAGCGAATTCTATCAGGCTGGAGGATGTGGATCAGATCATACAGCGTATATTGAAAGTGTACGAGGCTGTCCGGTAAGCACGGATATCAAAAGACCGGTTTCGAGTAAAATTTGGAGGATAAAATGGAACGGAACATTTACATAGTCGGCGCGCATTCCAGGGCGAGGACACTCGGAGTGTACCTTGCAAAGACAGAACCTGACATCAGGATCAAGGCGTATTTATATGACAATGATGAGCCCAATATGGACAATATCGAAGGTGTTCCGGTGATCCGCTTTGACGAAAACACATCGCTTGAAACCGAATATCCTGTCTATCTTGGGACGAGGGGGGTGTATCATCCTGTTCTGGCAGAAAAGCTCAGACGGATGGGCATGAAGGAGATCATTCCTGTCACGCCGCAGCTGGATATGGAACTGCGCAATCGCTTTTTAAAGTTATACTACGCGGAAATGGGCAGGAGTTATGACAGGTTTGACAGTATTTCCGGTTCGGCCTGTATCTATGTGGTGCGGTCTGTTTTGGACAAGCCGTTGCAGCGTGCGTATCAGTTGTCATCATTTCAAACAGAGATCCAGGTGGGCGCAGCACTGACAAAGGAGCGGATCTGCGGGCTGACCGACGATACGGGCGAGAATATCTCGGAGCGCAACCGACAGTTCTGTGAACTGACAGCGCTTTACTGGATCTGGAAAAACGCGGGGCAGGATATCGTGGGGCTGGAGCATTACCGCAGGCACTTTCTGCTGCAGGAGGACTGGTATCAGAGAATGCGGGACAATCACGTTGATGTCATACTGCCGACACCGCTCTATGTGGCGCCGAGTCTTGCACAGAATTACAGGGACAGACATGTGGCGGCCGACTGGGATTTTATGATGGATTATCTGAAACGGATCTATCCTGGAGATTTTAAGGAAGCCGTCTCTTTTTTTGATGCCAATCTGTATTCACCCTGCAATATGTTCATCATGAAAAAAGAGATTTTAGATGAATTGTGCACATGGCTTTTTCCGATATTGTTTGTCTGTGCGGAACATGGCAGGGAACGGGACGATCCCTATCAGAACCGCTATCCTGGATTTCTGGCAGAACGTCTGATGACCTTTTTCTTTGAGAAGAACAGGAAACAGTATAAAGTCGTATACGCGGATAAGGATTTTTGGCAATGATCTGCCCCGGGAAACGATCACAGTATTCAAAAGATCATCCAGATTCTTCCATCACCAATATGGCTTCTGTGCTTTATGACTGTAGGACTTTAGTTTCGTTTTAAACTCATCCAGGATCGATGCATACGACGTGCGCTGGCTCTCGTTCAAAGCGCCCTGTGCGGTCAATTCAGAAAATTTCTCTTCCAGCTCCCGCAGCGCATCCTGCGCGGCATCTTTATAATTATTCTGCATATTCATGTTTAATTCGGCGATAATGCGGTCCAACTCTTTCACTGTGCCTGCTTTCCTGAAAAAATGAAACATCATATAATGCCCTCCTTACGATACTACTTTTTCTCTTTTGCGCAAAATACTGTATTGCGTTCCTGGATGATATCATATCTCCATGATCTCTATTCATATCTCCATGACCTCTATTTTACCACATAAAGACGCTGGCCGCATGGTGTATTTCAAAAGATCCGTTTTTCTTTGTATTGAGATTCCTTCGCATATATGGTATCATGACAGATGCAAAAGAAGAAAACATCAGACAAAAGGGGAGACAATGATTATGAAAAAAAGAAAAACAGTACTGATGCTCACAGGGGTTGCAGTGTCCGCTTTACTGTGTGCGGGATGTGCGGATGAGCAGGGCAGCGCCCGGAGTGACAGCAGTGTCATCGAACTATTGAACGTGTCCTATGATCCGACCCGCGAGTTTTACGCGGCATACAATGAGCTGTTTCGTGAACACTGGATGGAGACAGGCGGCATGGAAGTGAAGGTCACGCAGTCTCATGGCGGCTCCGGATCACAGGCGCGCTCCGTGATCGAGGGGAACGAGGCGGACGTGGTGACGCTGGCGCTCGCGCACGATGTCACGGCGGTTGAGGAGGCAGGACTGATCGAGAGCGGCTGGATGGGGGAGTATGACCTTGACAGTTCGCCCTACACGTCGACGATCGTATTCCTGGTGCGAAAGGGAAATGAAAAAAATATCAATGACTGGGATGACCTGATCAGGGACGGTGTCGAGGTGATCACACCGAATCCGAAAACTTCCGGCGGGGCATGCTGGAACTTCCTTGCCGCGTGGGCGTACTGGCAGGAGCAGGATGGCGGTGATGAGAAGACGACCATGGAGTATATGAAAAAACTGTATCAGAATGTGCTTGTCCTGGATTCGGGGGCGAGGGGAGCGACAAACACTTTTGTGGAGAACAGGCAGGGGGATGTGCTGATCGCGTGGGAGAATGAGGCGTATCTGTCCATGGAGGAATATCCGGATGATTATGAGATCATAACGCCGAGCATCAGTATTCTGGCACAGCCTTCCGTGGCAGTGGTGGATGCCAATGCGAAAGCGCATGGGACAGAGGAAGCTGCAGCCGCATATCTGGAATATCTTTACAGTGATGAAGCACAGCGGCTGGCGGGAGATCACTACTACCGTCCTTCCGACGAGGCCATCCTGCAGGAATTTTCTGACCAGTTTGATCTAAACATGAATCTTGTCACCATTGACGATTTTGGCGGCTGGGATGCCGCATACCAGACTTATTTCAATGACGGTGCGGTCTTTGACCAGATCTATGCGGAATAGAAGAGACTTAAAAACAGAGGGGATGATCTATCCCCACTTTAAAATGAACACCGCAAGCAGGATCTGCAGAACCAGGATCGCAGGCATTCCGTACACGAAATACCAGTGTCTGGTCTTGTGACGGAATACCTGCATGCCAAGGATCGAACCGGCGCTTCCTCCGATGAGGGCGATGAGAAAGAGTGTGGACTCCCGGACGCGCCAGAGGTGCCGGACAGCCTTTCGCTTGTCAATGCCCATCACGGCGAAGCCGGCCAGATTGACTGCGGTGAGATATAGTACGATCATACTGATCATGCTCATAATGTCTCCATTTGTCTGAAATCATGCCTGAAAAACGGTTTATTTGTTTTCATTTTCCTGCATCTTCATGGCGCGCACCTTGCAGGACAGTCCGAAGAGGTTGATAAAGCCCTCTGCGTCGTGGTGGTCATACAGGTCGCCGGTCGTGAAGGATGCAATGCTTTCATTATATAAAGAGTACGGACTTGTCTCTCCTGCCTTGATGATGTTGCCCTTGTAGAGCTTGAACTTCACTTCGCCTGTCACATATTCCTGTGTCTTCTCGATAAATGCCTGGATCGCCTCGCGCTTGGGTGTGAACCATTTTCCCTCATATACCGTGTCGGCAAGCTTGTTGCCCATCTCTTTCTTTAAGGTGTATGTATCGCGGTCGAGGATCAGCTCCTCAAGCTGCTGGTGTGCTTCCATCAGGATCGTTCCGCCAGGTGTCTCGTACACGCCGCGCGACTTCATGCCGACAACGCGGTTCTCCACGATGTCAACGATGCCGATGCCGTGCCTGCCGCCGAGTCTGTTCAACTCTTTGATGATATCGGAGACTTTCATCTCTTTGCCGTTCACGGACTTTGGAACACCCTTCTCGAAAGTCAGTGTCACATATTCGCCCTCGTCCGGCGCCTTTTCCGGTGTGGTGCCAAGTACGAGCAGGTGGTCATAGTTTGGCTCGTTTGCAGGATTCTCAAGCTCGAGTCCCTCATGGCTGATGTGCCAGATATTCCGGTCGCGGCTGTAGGAGCTGTCTGCGGAGAACGGGAGGTGGATGCCGTGCGCCTTGCAGTACTCGATCTCGGACTCGCGGGAATCCATCGTCCACTTGTCATTGCGCCATGCGGCGATGATCTTGATGTCCGGTGCCAGCGCCTTGATGCCGAGCTCAAAGCGGATCTGGTCATTGCCCTTTCCGGTCGCGCCGTGGCAGATGGCAGTCGCGCCTTCTTTCCGTGCGATCTCCACGAGCTTCTTCGCGATGAGCGGCCTTGCCATGGAAGTGCCCAGCAGATATTTGTTCTCATAGACAGCGTTTGCCTGCACGCAGGGAACGATGTACTCGTCGCAGAACTCGTCGATCACATTTTCGATGTAAAGCTTCTCGGCGCCGCAGGATTTTGCGCGCTCCTCGAGCCCGTCGAGCTCCTCCTCCTGTCCGCAGTCGACGCAGACACAGATGACCTCATAGTCAAAATTTTCCTTTAACCAGGGAATGATCGCGGTGGTGTCCAGTCCACCGGAATAGGCAAGTACTACTTTTTCTTTCATAATATGGATTCTCCTTTTTGTATAAATATTTATTTCAATGAATGCCCTATTGCTACTATACATCATTGGAATGTATAAATCAAGTGTAAATTTATACATTTTTTAATTGACAAACTCAAATAAAAGTGTAGAATATAGAAAAAAGAGTGAATAATATTCAATAAAATGTGAATAAAAATTCAAAACACGCTGACGGCAGGATCCTGATCGGAACGGGCGGTGCGGCCAGATATACCTGCAGTATGGCTTGATGCCTGTAACAGGAAGCCGAAGTCAGAACTGTTACATGATTTTTGAATATTTTGGTGAAAATAGTTGTATTTCTTCCTATAATAAATTATTATGGTAGGAGGTCTTTTAGGAGAGGATGGCATTTCGATATGGTGAGATTGATGACGATTGAGGACTATGACCAGGTGCGTGCGCTGTGGATGACGATCAAAGGATTTGCCATCAGGAGCATTGACGATTCGCGGGAAGGTGTCGCGCGTTTTCTGCGGCGGAACCCGACGACGAGCGTGGTCGCGGTCGAGGATGGGAAGGTTGTGGGCGCGATCCTGTGCGGGCATGACGGCAGGCGCGGCTGTCTGTACCATGTGTGCGTGAACCCGGAATACCGCAGGCGCGGCATCGGCAAGGCGATGGTCGTCTTCTGCATGGACGCGCTCAAAGCGGAGAAGATCAACAAAGTGAGCCTGATCGCATTTACAAAAAATGATATCGGGAACGCGTTCTGGCACAGTGTCGGCTGGAAACAGCGCGAGGATCTGAACTATTATGATTTTGTGCTCAACAGTGAAAATATAGAGGCGTTTAACAAGTGAGGACTGCAGGCAGATGTGGTGATCAGGGCTTCGGATGTTGATGCCCCTATTTGAAGACTGACACAGGAGTACTTTTCGAGGAAAAAACGTTAATATGAAAAGCGGTGTTTATTTTGCTGTCTCTGTGTGAATAGTTGACGCAGCAGCGTATTGAAACTGGAAATGTAGATTAAGATGATTTATTTGCGCATTTGAATGGGAATCAGGATATAGTTTGCTAAAAAGAAAGGAGATTATATGATTACGGCAGAACTTGCACGGAAAATAGAAACATTGTCGATCGAAGAATATCATATGGTTGAGGCTTACGTTGATTATGTGATGGAGTATTCAAGACATAGAGAGAAAGAAGCAGCATGGGACAGGATAAAATCTGATCTGGAGGATTCAGAAAGCCGAATGAGGCTGGACGGTGGGATTCCATCCAAACAACTCAGAGAAGACTTAGGGGTATAGATGATATGTATGAAATTATTTACTCGCCAGTAGTCCAGGAAAAATTGGCTGTATTAAAAAGCAAATTGACAGGACTATGCGGAGAAAAGGCTGGAATGAAGCAGCTTTGGGCAGTTATAAATGGTTTTGAGGTCAGGCTCACATTTTCTAATACTGGAATACCTATAAAGACGATATATGATGTAGAGGAAAAATGTGAAAAATATCATATCATTTACTCACATAAGAATTATTTTTTATATTATATTGAGGGTAATACTGTAAATGTTATGGAAATGTATGATGAGCGTGAAGACTTTGCGAGAACTTTATTTGGTATTGTTACAACGACACAAGAAACTTTGGAATATTGGGAGGAATGAAAGGGAAGATTGATGTTTGATTAACTATAGTTTTCGATAGACTTCTACATAAATTAAAATATTGTAAAATGGACATTCTTGACCATATAGTATTTTTTTTACTCTAGAATACAGGTGTTTTTGTAGTGTATTTAACGTTTTTGAATCATTCGTATCACATATGAGGTTTGGGAAAAAGAGAGGATAAGAAGACAGGTTTGTGAAGTTTGATACAAAGTACCTAAATTGGGATGTGCGATAGATAGGGATAAGAAAGGAAGAAAAAGCAATGAAACAGATACAGGGCGGCGTGACTGCCGCAAAGGGTTTTGAGGCAGCAGGCACAGCGGCAAACATAAAATATAAGGACAGGATGGACATGGCGCTGATCTACAGCAGTGAACCGTGCAGAGCCGCGGGGACGTTCACGACAAACGTGGTGAAAGCGGCGCCTGTCCTGTGGGACAAGGAGATCGTGGATAACAGCCCTTACGCGCAGGCGGTGGTGGTCAACGCGGGGATTGCGAATGCGTGTACGGGAAAGCAGGGCATAGATTACTGCCGCGAGGAGGCGCAGACGGCGTCCGGACTGCTGAACATTCCCGAAAATGCTGTGCTGGTAGGGTCTACGGGTGTGATCGGTATGCAGCTTCCGATGGACCGCATCAACGAGGGGATCCGAAAGCTCGCGGCGGTTAAGGACAGTTCGCTCGAGGCGGGGACGACCGCGTCAAAGGCGATCATGACGACGGATACAGTTAATAAAGAGATCGCAGTCACCATCGAGCTTGACGGTAAGACAGTTACCATCGGCGGCATGAGCAAGGGTTCGGGCATGATTCACCCGAATATGTGCACGATGCTCGCCTACATCACGACGGACGCGGCGATCAGCAAAACGCTCCTGCAGGAGGCATTGAGCAGCAGTATTGTTGATTCCTTCAATATGATATCGGTCGATGGCGATACATCGACAAACGATACCTGTCTGGTGCTGGCAAACGGTCTGGCGGGCAACGCTGAGATCGCGGAAAAGGGCGAGGCATATGACAGATTCTGTGAGGCGCTTCATTTTGTCAATACCTGGCTTGCGAAAAAGATGGCAGGGGACGGCGAGGGCGCGACGGCTTTGTTCGAGACGACGGTCGTCAATGCCGCGACAAAGCAGGAAGCGAGGATCCTGGCAAAGTCGGTGATCGGTTCGAGTCTCTGCAAGGCGGCGATCTACGGTCATGATGCGAATTTTGGCAGGTTTTTGTGCGCGCTCGGGTATTCGGGTGTGCAGTTTGACCCGGAGAAGGTGGAGCTTTTCTTTGAGAGCAAGGCTGGAAAAATGCTGATCTACAAAGACGGCGCGGCGACGGACTACAGCGAGGACGAGGCGACGAAGATATTGTCGGAGCCGGAGGTCACGGTGCTCGTCGACATGAAGATGGGCACAGAGACTGCGACGGCGTGGGGCTGCGATCTGACGTATGACTATGTGAAGATCAATGCGGATTATCGTTCGTAGGAACTGAGAAGGTATAACGCAGACAGAAGGCTGTTCAATGGTCTGAGCGACAGGTTTGGCAGTCTGGCATAGCAGGATAAAAGTATTATATAAAACAGATCCTATAGAAAGGAATATGGAATAAAAATGAACGAACAGGATATGAACAAGGTTCTGTCAAAGGCGGAGGTCTTGATCGAGGCGCTTCCCTACATACAGAAATTTAACAGGAAATATATCGTCGTGAAGTACGGCGGGAGCGCCATGAGCAATGAGGAGCTGCAGAAAAACGTTATCAAGGACGTGACGCTCCTGAAACTGGTTGGATTTAAGCCGATCATCGTGCACGGCGGCGGCAAGGAGATCAGCCGCTGGGTGGAAAAGGTCGGCATGGAGGCAAGGTTTGTGAACGGTCTGCGCGTCACGGACGATGCGACCATGGAGATCGCGGAGATGGTGCTGAACAAGGTCAACAAAAGCCTTGTGACGATGGTGCAGGAGCTCGGCGTGAAGGCTGTGGGCGTCAGCGGGAAGGACGGCGGTCTGCTGAAAGTGGATAAAAAGTACGCGGACGGACAGGACATCGGTTTTGTGGGAGATATCCGGGAGGTCAACCCCAAGGTGCTGTTTGACCTGATCGAGAAGGATTTTCTGCCGATCGTCGCACCGATCGGGCTTGACGACAATTTTCAGACGTACAATATCAATGCGGACGATGCGGCTTGCGCCATCGCAAAGGCTGTGGGCGCGGAGAAGCTCGCATTTCTGACCGATATCGAGGGTCTGTATAAAGATATCAATGACAAATCTTCCTTTATCTCGAGGATCTCGGCATCGCAGGCGGAGCAGCTGATCGAGGACGGCTTTATCGGCGGCGGCATGCTGCCGAAGCTCGGCAACTGCACCAGCGCGATCAAAAACGGCGTAAACCGCGTGCATATCCTTGACGGGCGGATCCCGCACTGCCTGCTGCTGGAGATCTTCACCAGAAACGGCATTGGTACGGCGATCGTCAAGGACGAGGATCTGGAGCACATGGATAAGGAAGTATAACAGGTGCAGTAGTGAATAGGATAGATGGAGATCAGATTATGAATATGAAAGAATACATTGACGAGGCAGAGTCCGCGCTGCTTCACACGTACAACCGTTATCAGATCGTGTGGGATAAGGGCGACGGTATGTACCTGTACGATATCGAGGGAAAGAAATATCTTGATTTCGTGGCGGGGATCGCGGTGTTTGCGCTCGGATACAATAACAAGGCATACAATGATGCGCTCAAAGCACAGATCGACAAGGTGATCCACACGTCAAACTATTATTACAATATACCGGCGATCGAGGCGGCGAAGAAGCTCAAGAAGATCTCCGGCATGGACCGCGTCTTTTTCACAAACAGCGGTGCGGAGGCGGTCGAGGGTGCCCTGAAGGCTGCGAGGAAGTACGCATTTTTGCGGGACGGGCACACGGATCACGAGATCATTGCCATGAACCATTCTTTTCATGGCAGGACTTTCGGCGCGCTGTCCGTGACGGGCAATCCGCATTACAGGGAGGCGTTTGAGCCGATGATCGGCAACGTTAAGTTTGCGGATTTCAATGATCTTGAGAGTGTCAGGGCACAGGTGACGGACAAGACCTGCGCGGTCATCTTTGAGACGGTGCAGGGAGAGGGCGGCATCTATCCGGCGGATGAGGCATTCATGCGGCAGGTGCGGGCGCTCTGCGACGAGAGGGATATCCTGCTCATTCTCGACGAGATCCAGTGCGGCATGGGGCGGACGGGAACGATGTACGCGTGGCAGCGATACGGCATAAAGCCGGATATCATGACGAGCGCCAAGGCGGTCGGCTGCGGCGTTCCTGTCGGGGCATTCATGATGACGGAGCGCGTGGCGCAGCACTCCCTGACGAGCGGCGATCACGGTACGACTTACGGCGGCAATCCTCTTGCGTGTGCGGCGGTCTCCAGGGTGATCGATCTTTTTGAGGAACTGGATATCTTAAAAAATGTCAATGAGACAGGGGCTTATCTGTACGAAAAGCTGGATGCACTGGCGGCAAAGTATGATTTTATCAGGGCGCACAGGGGTGTCGGTCTGATGCAGGGGCTGGAGTGCGAAGGACCGGTGGGCGGCGTGATCAACAGGGCGGTTGAGAAGGGACTGCTGCTGATCAATGCCGGAACCAATATTATCCGCTTTATCCCGCCGCTGATCGTGTCAAAGGCAGAGGTGGATGATATGATCGGGATCGTTGATGCCTGCTTTGCGGAGGCGGGATCGGCGGACGCCTGATCTGAGTGTCCGCGGAAGCGGGCGAATGGGAGTTTGTGAATTGTCCGAAGGTTGATGCTGTCTGTATGGGGATGAAAGTGACAGTTCTGCAGGGCTGAACTGTCATGGACGGGCAGCAGGAGGGAGTTTATGAGATACAGTAGAATAAAAAAGAGGCTGCTATGGGCTGTGATCATACTGACTGTAGCGGCCATTTTGGCGGGGGCAGTATTTTTTTATCAGCGGCAGCGCGGTGAAAAAGGCGATTTGCTTTCGGAACACGGAAACCGCAAGGAGACGGTCAACCTGTGGTATACAGATGATGCACTGACGGATTACCTGAGCAGTAAGGCGTTGGAATTTTATGAGAACACAGATATCCGGGTGGTCGTGAGGCTGGTATCAGGGCTTGAATATCTTGAGGCGGTCAATGCGGCGAGTCTTGATGACGGGATCGATACGCCGGATCTCTACATCCTGAGCAATGACTCTCTCGAGAAAGCATATCTGGCAGGGCTGGCGACGCAGCTGCCGGACACGGCGCCCGTCTATGAGGAGCAGCTGTTTCCGCAGTCCGCGCGCGATGCGGTGCAGTACAATGGAAAGTATGTGGCCTGCCCGATGTATTTTGAGACGAGCGCACTGCTCTACAACAAGACGTATTTGCAGCAGATCGCAGATGAGGCAGAGCAGCTCATCCCTGCCTCGATCGTGGATATCCTGACTTATGCGGATCAGTATTCGACGCCGGAGAATGTCGAGTATTTCTTCCGCTGGGATGTATCGGATATTTTTTATAATTATTTTTTCATAGGCAATTATATCTCGGTAGGCGGGGCGGCGGGGGATGACAAATCCCTGATCGACATCTACAATACAGAATCGGTGTCCAGCCTGAAGGTGTATCAGGAGATGAACCAGTTCTTTTCCATCGATACCAAGGAGACGAATTACGACACGATCATGCAGGAGTTTCAGGAGGGGAAGACGATCTACACCATCGCGACGAGCGACTGTATCAGAAGGCTTGACGAGGCGGCCAGGAACGGTGCGTTTGGCTATGAATACGGGATCGCGAAGCTGCCGGACATCAATCAGGAGCTCGCGACCAGGGGGATGTCTGTGACCAACGCGCTCGTCATCAACGGGTATTCGGAGCACAAGGAGGCGGCCGGGCGTCTGATGGAATATCTGATTAGGGATGCAAACGCCGATCTGTATGATATGACAGGCAAGCTTTCATCGGTGATCCGGGATACCTATGCAAGTGAGCACGAAGCAGCCTTTATGGAAAATTATATGGAGTCCGTGCCGATACCGAAGATGCTGGAGACTGGAAACTTCTGGGTGGAGCTTGAGATCTGTTTTGCAAAGGTCTGGGGCGGGGAGGATGCGAATGCGCAGCTTCGGAAGCTCTCCGAGCAGATCAGGACGCAGCTGGCAGGGGAGGCTGTGGCGGAGGAGCCTATCGAGGATCCGCAGGTCGAACTGCTGCCGGCAGTGGAGTATGAGGAGGGCACTGGCGAGCTGGATGTCACGCCTGAGGCTTAAATTTTCACAGATTATAGAATAATTTTCTTGAATAATCCAATCATAATTGTAACGGAGGTTTACGATTATGATTGGATTTTTGATTGCCCTGTTATCAGGGGCGCTGATGAGTGTGCAGGGAGTGTTCAACACGAAGGTGACGGAGGCGTCGAGCATGTGGGCGGCAAATGCGTTTGTGCAGTTCACGGCATTTCTGGTGTGCATCGCGGCGTGGCTGGCAGTGGACAGGACGTCTTTTCGGGAAGTGCTTGCCGTGGAACCTAAATATGTACTGCTCGGCGGCGCCATCGGGGCGTTTATCACGCTGACCGTCATCAGGAGCATGGATGCACTGGGGCCTGCCAAGGCGGTGATGCTCATTGTCATCGCACAACTGATTGTCGCGTACCTGATAGAACTTTTGGGGCTGTTCGGTGTGGAGAAACAACCGTTCCGCTGGCAGAAAGTCATCGGCGCGCTGGTCGCCATCGGAGGATTTATGCTGTTTAAGTGGGAGTGAGAGGTTGTGGAAAAGGGAGAAATCCTGTATAGTGTTATATGAGAGAAACCACAGGCTGCAGGCCGGTTCCTGACACGGATTCCGGAGGGGGACTGGCCGGCGCGGTCTGTGTCATATACAATAACGAAGAAGGGGATCAAGTACCATGAGATTACTACATATATCGGATCTTCATATCGGCAAGCGGGTGAATGAGTTTTCGATGATCGAGGATCAGAAATACATCCTGCGCCAGATCCTTGCGATCGCGGATGACCAGCAGGCAGACGGTGTGATGATCGCGGGAGACATCTATGATAAGCCGGTGCCGTCCGCGGAGGCGGTCCAGGTGTTTGACTGGTTTCTGACAGCGCTGGCGGTTCGCGGCAGACAGGTTTATGCGGTCAGCGGAAACCATGATTCTGCGGAGAGGATCGCGTTTGGCGCGCAGCTCATGAGTGGGAGGGGGGTATTCGTGTCGCCTGTCTATCAGGGGGAGACGGCTGTGTTCTCAGTGCAGGATGCCTATGGCGAGCTGTGCATTTATCTGCTGCCGTTTGTGAAGCCTGCTGTGGTGCGCCATGCCCTGGAGGGTGCGCCGGACATGGATCCAAATGCATTGCCGGAGAGCTATCAGGATGCGGTGCGCCTGGCTGTGGAACGCATGGGCGTGGATGTCCGTAAGCGCAATGTGCTGATCGCACACCAGTTTGTGACAGGCGCCGGCAGGTGCGATTCGGAGGAGGTGTCTGTAGGCGGCCTGGACAATGTCGACGCGGATGTGTTCGATGTGTTTGACTATGTGGCGTTAGGCCATATCCACAGTCCGCAGCACTTAAAGCGGGAGACTGTTCGCTACTGCGGGACGCCGTTAAAATATTCATTTTCGGAGGCGGAGCAGCACAAGTCCGTCACGGTGGTGGAGCTTGGGGAGAAGGGGCAGGTCGGGATCTCCACTGTGCCTTTGATACCGCTGCACGATATGCGCAGGATCCGCGGCACGTATCTGGAAGTGACGGCGCGCAGTTTTTATCAGGATATGGACACGGAGGACTACGTGCAGATCACGCTGACCGACGAGGAGGACATCCCGGACGGCCTGCAGAAGCTGCGCATCATCTATCCGAACCTGATGCGGCTCGAGTATGACAACAGCCGGACGAAACAGAACCGTTTCATAGAGTGCGCTGAGGAGACCAGGCAGAAGTCAGAACTGGAACTGTTTGCGGAGTTTTATGAGCTGCAGAATAACCGGCCGATGAGCGGTGAACAGTCAGCGTTTGCCGCACAGCTGATCGGGGAATGTAAGGAGCTTTAACGTGTCTGGGATACGAAAGGAGGAGAGGCATAGATGAAACCGGTAAAGCTGATCATGAGTGCTTTCGGGCCATATGCGGGAAATACGGAGATTGATTTTGAACGGCTTGGCGGACAGGGGCTGTACCTGATCACCGGGGATACTGGCGCGGGGAAAACGACGATCTTTGACGCGATCGTGTTTGCCCTGTATGGGGAGGCGAGCGGCGATGTGCGCAAGGCGGATATGTTTCGCAGCAAGTATGCAAAGGAGGAAGTGCCGACATATGTTCTGCTTATATTTGAGCATCAGGGGAAGCGCTACCAGGTGAAACGCAATCCTGAGTATCTGCGTCCCAAGGGAAGAGGGACAGGGTACACGACGCAGAAGGCGGAGGCGGAACTGGTCTATCCTGATGACCGCACGCCGGTCACGAGATCAAAAGAGGTGACAAGGGCGGTGACAGATCTGATCGGTCTGGACAGGAAGCAGTTCACGCAGATCGCGATGATCGCGCAGGGGGATTTCCAGAAGCTTCTGCTGGCAGGAACGGAGGAGCGGGGGAATATCTTCCGCCAGATCTTCAAGACAGGGCTGTATCAGACACTGCAGGGCAGACTCAGGGACGCAGTCAGGGAGCAGTGGGTGGAATACAGCGAATTGAAGCGGAGCATCAGCCAGTATATGGACAGCATCGTGTGTGCGCAGGACACGCCCGCTGCGGAGAAAATGCGCAGGCTCCGCAAAGAAAGATTCGACGGAAGGGTCGGTGAGGGACTGGAGGTGCTGGGGCAGCTCTGTGCGGAGGATGAAGCTGCACTGAACGAGCTGGATGGGCAGATCGAAGCGCTGGACCAGCAGATCGAGAAGGAAAACCAGCTGATCGGGAATATCCATAAGATCCGGCAGCAGCAGGAAGAATTGTCCAGGAACCAGGAAGCGCTGGCACAGCTCGAGCCGCAGATGCAGCAGATCGCCGAACAGTACCATGAGGCGGAGCGGAATGCAGCAGAGGGCGAGCAGCTCGCGGTTGGGATCAGGAAGCAGCAGGAGAATCTGGCGCTGTTTGACAGGCTGCAGCAGGAGCAGGAAGCGCTTGCCGGGATCAAAAGGACGATCAGTCAGGAGACCATACATAAGCAGGAACTGGAGGAACACCGGTGCCTGTTGGAGACATCGCTGCAGGCGGATTCTGAAGGATTGAAAAAACTCTCTGGTGCAGGAGAGGAGAAGGCGCGCCTGGAAAACAATAAGGATAAGATAAACCTGCAGATCGGGAGTCTGCATCAGCAGCAGAGCGGCTGGGAGCGCGAGATCACACGTCAGAAGGAGAAAGAGCAGAGCATCAGCAGAGAGCAGGAAGAGACAGCACAGCTTGCGGCAGGGATCGCACAGCTGCAGGAACAGATCGCACAGCTGTCAGACAGGGAGGAGATGCTTGGCGAGACAGAGGATCTGCAGGGAAGATTCGCGGAGCAGAAGAGATCTCTGCAGGCGGTGCAGACACAGCAGGAGGAAAATCAGGACCGGATGCGGCAGCTTGCAGAGACCATTGAGAAACTGCAGAGGGATGCGGCAGCGCTTGGTGAGGCGCAGTCACAGCGCAGAGAGGCGCTCGAGCATCTGAAAAATGCGGGAGAGATGGCGTTCCAGTGGCAGAGCAAGACGGAAGAGGCACGAAAACAGCTCGCAGTATTTGAGGAGGAGCAGGACCAGCTGAACGCACTGCAGCAGGATGCGGCAGAACGCGGCGCGGCATATCGGAAAGTGCAGGAGCAGGCGGCGGAGCATCAGAAGCGTCAGGCGCTCTGGCGCGATGCGTGGGAGCAGGTGAAGGATGCGGATACCCGCAGGCTGAAACTGGGGCAGGACCAGGATGACCTGGCGGCACAGAAGCAGGATTGCAGAAAGCTGGCCGATGAGATCCGGCATTTGGAGAAACAGGAAAATGAGCTGCGCGCGGCACAGGAGGCGTACCGGCAGGCATCGGGGGAGAAGGAGCGGATCAGCGCAGACTACAGGGATACAGAGCAGCGCTTTCTGGATGCGCAGGCGGGAATGCTCGCGCGCGAATTAAAAGAAGGGGCATGCTGTCCTGTGTGTGGGAATACGCACCATCCCAGCCTGGCGCAGATGCCCAAGGCGGCACCGGAGAAAGCGGAGGTCGAACAGAAGAAAGCACTGCTCACAGAGGTGGAAAAGAGGGCAGAAGGACTCAGCGTCACGGCAGGACATCTCAATGGACAGATTATAAAACAGAAGCAGGCAGTATCAGAGCTGGCGGAACGTGTCTGGGGCAGCGGTATCGATATTTTGAAACTGCAGGAACAGCTTACCGACAGAGAACAGCAGCTCAAAGCGGCAGGAAAAAAGCTTGCGGCGGCAGTGAAAAACGCAGAAAAGGACCAGATCCGAAAGGAGGAGCTGGACAGACAGATCCAGGAAGGGGAATCGGCGCGCAGCAGGCTGGATGAACAGCTGCAGCAGGAAAGTCAGGCGTTTGCCACATCACAGGGAAAATTGGAAGAGAAGCGCCGCCAGTGGGAGCAGATGCTCTCAGAACTGCAGCTTCCCGACACGGTAGGCGGGGAAGCGCAGGAGATGATGGAATATCTGCGGTCGAGGCTGGAGGCGTGTGAGACCCGGTCCAGACAGGCAGCGGCGGACAAAAGGCGACAGGAACAGCTCAGCGGTGAGGCAGAGCGCTGTGAGGAGGAGAGAACGCGGCTGCAGGAACAGCTCAGCGGACAGATGACACAGCGGGCAGAATGTGCCGGGCAGGATCAGACACTGCGAGGACAGATCTTAAACGAGTTGGACAGCTTCGGGAAACTGTGTGAAGAAGCAGAAGTGCACCTTGGGCAGATCAGGGAGCCTGGGGCAGGATCTGCAAAGAAGGCAGAAGCTGGAAAAATAAAACAGCAGACGCTGCAGTCTGCACTTTCTGCCATAAATGATTATGAAAAAAGGCTTTCTGAGGGTGCACAGGCGCTGACAAAGACGATCGGATTCCGCAGACAGCTCGAGCGTGAGCACATACAGAAGCAGGAGATATTGTCAGAAAAGACTGCAGTGACAGCCCAGCTGGAGAAGGAGCTGGAAGGGATCAAAAGCCTGCGGAGCGAGAAGGCACGGCAGCTTTTTGCGAGTCTCTGTGCGCAGGAGCTGCAGCCTGACGGCACAGCTCCACGGACTGCAGAGATGTCAGAGGAGCTGCTGCGCGATACGGCCATCCGCATCGCGCAGCAGCTGGAAGATCAGCTGGACGCATTGTCAGAGGAGCTGGAACAGAACCGGGAGAAGCTCCTGAAAAAGGAGCTTCTGGAACAGAAGATACCGGAGACAGAGCAGAATATGAAAGCGGTGGTTCATGATATACAGAAGGCGGAAGTCTTCCTGACAAAGCTGTCTGAGAAGAAAGCCGCCGGGATAAAGGGGATCGACAGCCTGCAGGAACAGCTGGGAGCAGAGTCCAGGGAGGCGGTCGGGCAGAGGATCCAATCCCTGATCGAACATAAACAGGCGCTGGAAAAGGCGTTCCAGACAGCAAAGGAACAGTATGAGGCGTGCAGAGACCGCTGCGGACGTCTCTCAGCGACGGTTGAGACCCTGCGAAAGCAGCTTGAAGCGGCAGGTGATATGGTGGACATGCAGGAGGAGGACGTGCTTGCGCGGCGGGAAAAGTGGCAGCAGGACAAGAGGGAGCGGAACGGACAGCGCGATCAGAAGAAAACAGCTGTTTCTACCAACCGCGGTATTTTTGAGAAGGTGACAGCAAAGCAGGAGAATATCCTGGCAGTCGAAAAGAGATATATCTGGATGAAGGCGCTCTCTGACACGGCAAACGGCACACTGAGCGGCAAGCAGAAAGTGGAGCTCGAGACTTATATCCAGATGACCTATTTTGACCGCATCCTGCGGCGGGCAAACCTGCGGCTGATGACGATGAGCGGCGGCCAGTATGAGCTGAAGCGTGAGACCGACAGCGAAAACCGCAGGGAAAAGGCCGGGCTGGAGCTCTGCGTGATCGATCACTACAATGCGACTGAGCGCAGTGTAAAGACACTGTCTGGCGGTGAGACCTTTGAGGCGTCGCTCTCGCTTGCCCTCGGCCTGTCGGACGAGATCCAGTCCTATGCCGGAGGGATCCAGGTGGACTGCATGTTTGTGGATGAGGGCTTTGGCTCGCTGGACGAGGAGGCGCTCAGACAGGCGATGAAGGCGCTGGTGCAGCTGACCGAGGGCAACCGCCTGGTCGGTGTGATCTCCCATGTCTCCGAGCTCAAGGAGCAGATCGAACGCAGGATCGTCGTCACAAAGAGCCGCGGCAGGGACGGTGTGAGCAGCAGCGTGTCAGTGGAATAAACAGAATTTCTGTATTTTTGCGATGGAAATTTGAACGCAGGGGTGCTATAATGATATAAAATGTTTTGTCTGTCAAGGCGAAAAGGAGGATACAAAAGTGAAAAAACGATTTTTGTCAGTTGTTTTAGCGCTGTGTCTGTGTATTTCTTCCCAGTCGGTGGCGTTTGCGATACAGGATACTGAAACAGAGATCAGCGAAGATGTGGACATGGAAACCGAAACAGAAACAGTAGAGACCACAGGCAAACTGGTACACGATACGGATACCGCTGTCATGGAGGAAACAGAAGAAGGAACAGAAATGGAGGAAGCTACAGAAGAACTGGAAACCAGTGATGATGTGGACGCGGATCTCCAGGAAATCCCGCCGCAACAGAAAAATGTTCCTGTGAAACCGTATATGGGCAGACCAGCCGCACGTGAGAACGCGGTACCCACACCGGCGGAAGCCTATGCGGCAATGATCGCGTTGAAGGATCAGGATGCGTATAAGGAGGGAACCGCCTGGACCAATGAGGAGCCGTATTCCGATTCCAAAGGATACTATCGCTGGAAGGGCGGGTCTCTGGGCGGGACGAACATCGCTGCAGTGGGGTGCGTAGCGTTTGCTTTCATACTCAGCGATGAGGCATTTGGCAGTCTGCCTGCCAGGATGTATGCACTGGGCGGGTTTGAATATGAGGACATAAAAGCCGGAGATATCCTGCGGGTAAACAATGACGCCCATACTGTGATCGTACTTGAAGTGAGTGACAGCGGCGTGGTGGTCGCAGAAGGGAACATCAGTGCAGGAGATCACAGAGGTAAGGTTCATTGGGGACGGGGGATCTCCAGGGCTGAGGTGATGAGCAGTACCAGTCATTATATCACCCGTTACCCGGAAAACTATACGGCGCCGGATGATCCGGAGGCAGATAAAGAGATCGCCCAGGGATCGCTTGGAGGGCTCACATGGAGTCTGACAAACGCGGGCACGCTGACTGTTTCCGGCAGCGGCGCTATGCCGGATCACAGCAGTGCCAGTGAACAGCCGTGGAATGCATATGGCAGCAAAATCCGTAAGGTTGTGATCGGGAATGGCGTTACCAGCATTGGTTCCTGTGCTTTTTGGGGCTGCGGGGTTCTGGGTGCAGAGATTCCTTCCAGCGTGAAGGTCATTGGCAATAGTGCTTTCAAGGATACCGGGATCCTGTCTGTAAAGATTCCCTCCAGTGTGAAAACGATCGGTGACAGTGCATTTGAAAATTGTCAGAGTCTCAGTTCGGTGACTGTCCCTGAGGGGGTGGAAACGATCGGGCAGAGCGCTTTTCATGCCTGCACAGGCCTCACGTCCATTTCTCTGCCCGCCAGTATCGGGAAGGTGGGAAGCTCTGCATTTTCTGCATGCCAGAAATTGACAAGTGCGACGTTTGCTCCTGGCAGCGGGCAGGTAACGATGGGCGATAATATCTTTACGCAATGTTACTATCTGCTGAGCGTCAAGTTGCCTGAAAATATAGACTGCATCGGGGAAGGGATGTTCCAGAATTGCGGGATGCTCGCCGGAGTGGAGATTCCACAGGGCGCGGAAAGTATTAAAACGTGGGCTTTTGCTTCCTGTTCAGGCATGTCAGTTGTCGTGATCCCGGACAGTGTAAAGACAATTGGAACAGCCGCGTTTGCGAACTGTCCTCTGACGGATATATATTTTACCGGCGACGAGGCTCAGTGGAAAGCCATCACTAAGCAGGGTGACACGGCATCGGCAGTGCTGAAGGCGACGATACATTACAATTATGTTCCCGCCACGAACCCCGATCCCGGTGAAGGGGACGATGACGATAATGATGATGGCAGCACTGGCGACAATAACGGGCAGAAACCCGGAGATCTCTCCAGTGACAGCAGATCCGATAAAAGGGATGCAGATAAAGACGACTCCGGCCGGGACAACACAGACGCGCAGGCAGCTGCAAGGACATGGAAGCCGACAACGCCTGATGAAGTCAGGCGATATGCCTGTGTGGGCAGGGAATCCATCCGCTGTACCCTGCCGGAAGACAATGCCTATCCGGTCGATATAGAGAATGCAGTGCAGGGACCGATGTGTTTCCGGTCTTTTGAGGCAGTCCTTGGGGAGTACACGATCGGCAGAACCTACAACATATATGCGGATTCCAAAACAACCTACAGCACAGAGCAGAAAATAAAGCTCACCATCAGGATCCCGTCAGCCCTCTACAGAAAAGATCGGGAGTACAAGATGATCTGTGTCACAAAGGGCGGCCAGCCGATCGTCTATGAAGATCTGGACAGCGACCCGGAGACGATCACGATCGAGACGGATAAATTTCACGCGTACGCGCTGATCTATAAATAGAGAGGATCGTCATGCAGCAGATCCTAATCATACCCGATGAATAAGATCTGGCTGCCAGTCCGCGTGATGGATTTGCGCGCGCCGGCGTAGAGCTGCATCTGCGATAGGATCCCGGCATTTTGGGCATCGATGCTGTCCAGATCGAGGACAATGCAGCGGCGGCCATCGATCACGGTCTCCTCGAGCCAGTCGGTGTCGACATCAAACAGGATATCACTGTATTTTTCAAGCCGCTTCTCGATGATGCGCTTGACGGTGGACTTCAATACGTTCTGTTCGCGGCAGTCAGATGACTGCCGCGCTGTTGTTGTGGAAGCTGCACGGTATGGATCAGACGGTTTTGGGCTCTCGGACCGATCAGGCAGGGATCCGTCAGCGGATCCTGCGGCGCCGCGCAGGGCTTCGCCCTGTATGCGTGCGCGGAGCTGTGCGATATACTCTTCTTTTGCGGTATCCCTGAAAGCATCTACAGATCTGCCTTTATAGCAGAGTGCACCCTGCGGGGAGATGGAAAATGCTGTGATGCTATCCTCCAGAACGGGCAGGCCGATCCAGATGCCATGGTCTAAATATTCCCGGATATAATACATGCATACCAGCGTGGCGTCTGAGAGCAGATATTCCTCTTTTTCCGGATCGGCGATCTTTAAGAACAGACAGAATCCCTGTTTGTCCTGCATGTCGATCTGATGCACGGGGAGCTGTCCGCTCTGGAGCAGATTGTGGATATCTGAGAGATACAGGATATGCATTTCCCTGTACTCGTCCAATTCCTGTATTTTTTCAAATGGGATATTTTTTGCCTCGTTTGCGTAGACCAGACCGAAATCGTACGCCTGTGCGTAGTAGGTCAGCTCATATCTGCGGTTTCCCTTGTTGATCTCGGCGATCGGAATATCGTTTTGCAGGTCTCTTTGCAGGGTCTGGTTCAGCCATGTACGCAGCAGGATCTTTGACTTCTGTGTCAGGGGGCTCTCGTCGTAGCAGCAGTTTGCGTTTGCGGAGTCCATATAATTTCTGAAAAAACGGTGTGTTGTGGTGGACTTGTCCCCGGCGACAAGCTGCAGGTTTCCCCCGCAGCCGCAGGTGCAGAACAGCCGGTGCTCGCGGCTTGCCCTGCGCACCTCGCGAAACAGGCGCGAATCATTGTTCATGTAGTGGATCTCATCATTGCTGTACTCGACCGTGACCAGCTCGTCGATGTACAGGATCCGCTCCCGGCGGTCATCATCGACGTAGATACATTCTGTTTTCATAGGTATACTCCATCATTTATTTAATTTTCTTCTGTGATAAAAAAATGATACCATATTTTGGGGGATCCGTGTAGCTTTTTGCGGTGTTATTTTGTATATCTGGTGAAGGGGGTGCAAAATGAAATCTATGCATAGAGAAAAAGATAGGACTTCCTTTTATGAGGAGGTCATCAGGAGAAACTCGGAGACAGTCTATAGGCTGGCTTACGCTCTCGTCAGGACACGGGCTGATGCGGATGACATTTACCAGGAGGTGTTTCTGCGCTATGTGCGCAAAACGCCTGCATTTGACAGCGCGGAGCATGAAAAAGCGTGGTTTATGCGGGTGACGATCAACTGCTGCAGGAATTTCTGGCGATCGCCGTGGATGCAGAGAAGGAGTGCACTGGAGGGCGACGCGCTGGAGCGGGAGGCATCGGGAGCGGACATGTTTTATGAAGCAGCGGATGAAGACCGGCTCTTGATCGAGACCGTCAAACAGCTGCCGGAGAAGTACCGCGTTGTCATTCACCTGTTTTATTATGAGGATCTGTCCGTCGAGGAGATCGGGCGGATCACAAAGTCAAAGGCATCTACTGTAAGGACGCGGCTGACAAGGGCGAGAAGGGAGCTAAAGAGCCTGTTGCAACAAGAAGGAGGGGATTTTCATGTTCAGGGACAGATATAAAAATGCATACGATACGATCACACCGCCGATGGAGCTTGTGTCAGACACGCTTCGTAAAGTGCAGTCGGGCGGCGGGGCATCTGTCAGAAAGCGCTTTGCTGTCAGGATGTCGATCGCAGCGGCTGCGGCGGCTGTGTGTCTTGTGATGGCAGTACCGGTTTGTGCGGCGCATATTCCGGCATTTTATCAGATCGTGGAGTACGTTTCGCCTGCGATGGCGGACCGCCTTATCCCGATCGAAAAGAGCTGTACCAGCCAGGGGATCACGATGCAGGTGGAAGCGATTGATATCGAGGGAAACGAGGCGGACATTATCTTATCGCTGCGGGACGCGGAGAACAGCGGGCAGGATCTGGTGCACGGTGCGATGGATCTGTTTGACAGTTATGGGCTGTCTGACTATACAAATGACAGCGTGATCGGGGGCTGCTGTTTCCTGACTTATGAGGAGGCGGAGGACAAGGCGTATTTCCAGGTGATGCTTCAGGCGGACAGTGCGTACCAGTCAGATAAACTCCAGTTCCGGGTCAATTCTGTTCTGTGCGGCAATTATAATGAAACGAAGGACGTTGACCTGTCAGGGACTGTTTACACAGCAGAGACAAAGACAGTGACGCTGAACGGCAGCGGCGGTCCGCTGAATGAGGATATGCTGCCGGATTTTTTAAAGAAGATTCCGGCGACAGCGGAGGATCCCAGACCAAGAGTGAATGTGCTGGATCTGATGAGTGTTTCGGACTGTGCAGCTGATGATTTTACGGTGATGGGTACCGCATATGAGGACGGTGTGCTGCGTGTCCAGGTATGCATGGGGGACAACTCACGATCAGACCGGCATGTGGAGTTATTCCTGCGGGATCCGGACGGGAATGAGCGGTACGAGGATCACAGCGTGAGCTGGCATGAGGAGGTTGGCGGCGCCAGATACCAGATTTATGAATTTTGGTTTCTGGAGGATATCGCGGACATCGCGGATTATTCCATGTACGGCATTTTCCACTATTCCGGTGAACTTGTGGAGGGACCGTGGCAGGTCACATTCCGCGTGGAAGGGGATTGACAGATAAATCTGCACCACATTGCCTGCAGGTGTGACAGGGGGCAATGTGGTGTTTCTTTTTCTGTGATGTCTTCGCAGAGCTCCTCTAAATGTTTAATCTTCTTCACTGGAAATTCCGTATGCGATCAGCAACTGCCTTTGATAATCCGGATCTGCGATCGCGCGCTTTAAGTCCTCCATGCGGTTCTGCTTTAGTAAAGTGGCATAGAGCGTATTGATCTCATATGCCATTTTTTCGCGTCCGCGTTTTTCCCCACGTTTTTCGCCAATGATGATACCTCTGTTTTCTATTCTGTCTAATACTTCGCTCATATTGATGCCCTCCTTCTTCTCTTCCTTCTGCAAGGTATGCAGCACTTCCTCATAACGGTCATCCCCCTCGAGTGCCTGCATCAGTTTCAGAAATTCGTCCACATGTCTGATCTCCTGCGGGCTGGGGATATAATCTATATTCTTGCGTTTATTGATGAAGTATTCCGCGATGATACGGAAATCACTGTGGAAGTAGTCGAGTTTGTCATCCAGAAAGGCGACTTCCACAAGATTGATCTTATAGTCATTTACAAATGGTTTCAGTTTCTTTGGGATCTTTAGGCACTCGTATAAGTGCGTGGGCTTGTTCCAGCGTGTTGATCCAAAATATAGTATGATGGTGATTACCGGATACCTGGGTTTATCCTGCGCTGTTCTGGTCAGCTGTCCCCTGTATGCTGCGCCGTCATACCCGATCAGGCGGACCGGAGCGAACGGATCCGGATCTGTCTGGTGCTCCAACCCGTATAGCGCGAAAATGATCTTGTGCGGGATCCAGTGCTTGGCCACATCGCGCTCCTGTTCATGAATCTGATTGTTGAACTTGTACTGGCTTTTGTCCTTGGTGTTCTGCAGGTCGTTTTCGAGAACAACCTGTTCGCCGTCAAACAGGACACCGTTAATGATATCGGCAAATACATCGTTTAGTCGGCGAGTATTTTTTCCGTGATGTCTTTTGTACCCATTCGCAGAGCTCCTTGATCATATAGTAACATATTTTACGTTGATTTGCCATAATATTTGAAACGGTAAATATATGTTCTGATAGCAGTGTATCAAACGAAAGTTCGGTTGTCAATATAATATTCAAATATTTGTTCGAAGAAAATGCAATTTCTATCTATCATGCTGGGTTCATATATATTGATTACAGAATGGTAATAACATATTCAAAATTACATAAGGATCCTTAAAGAAAATGGTCAATACAGCCTTCAGAAGTTATTTGATCGTGGAGCAGCTATCATAAAGAAATTTGTTCAGAATAGTTGGGATTGGTAATAGTATTTGAAAATGGTAAGATAATAAGGGATGCAACATTCTGTGTAAATTGTTGCATCCCTTGCTTACACTCTATATATCGGTTGGGGGCTTTTAAAACTTTAGCTTTTTCTGCAATATTTTTAAATATTTTACACACAGGGAACATTATCCAAGTCAGCAGAGAAGTTATCATCTGGCTACAAGGTAAACCGCGCAGCGGATGACGCGGCAGGTCTTGCGATTTCCGAGAAAATGAGAAAACAGATCAGAGGTCTCTCACAGGCATCTGCAAATGCAGAGGACGGTATCAGCGCAGTGCAGACAGCAGAGGGTGCTCTGACAGAAGTTCATGACATGTTACAGCGTATGAATGAGCTTGCAACAAAGGCGTCAAACGGTACAAATGCATTGTCTGACCGCCAGACGATCCAGGATGAGGTTGACCAGCTTCTGACAGAGATCGATCGTGTAGCAGAGACGACCAAGTTCAACGAGACCTATCTCTTAAAGGGTGACAAGGATACTGTCAAGAAGTATGTGAACGCGAAGGATGCCGGACTTGACGGTGTATTGTCAGAGGGCGCAACGAAGGCAACTTTCACAATGAGCACTTTGAAGGTAGGCGATACCGTACAGATCGCAGGCAAGACATATACGATTGGTGAGTATAGTTCGGATGCGGCAGGAGAAGTATTGAAGAATGATGGCAGTGGCGATGTTCAGACTGCGGCTGTAGAGGGTAAATACAATCGTATTGTAGCTTCTCTTCAGCAGGCCAAAGTAGGCGAGCAGATTACGCTTGATGGAGTACAGTACACAGTAGTTGCTGACAAAAAAATGGAAACCGGAAATGGTGGTAAGCCTGTTACCTCTGTAGAAAATGCGGATAAGAATGAATTGTCAATCACATCTATCACCAACAAGATTCATGAAGGAAGCCATGCGATTTACAAGGGTGTAAATTATTATGCTATGCAGGACAGAGTGGATCCGACGAAGGGTGGAGATCCTACAGATCCTGCGCAGATCAATGGTGTACCTAATGGTGTTGATGATAATAACACCAATGTTATTACGGCACATAAGGCATATCAGATGATTCAGAAGGAGCTGATTCTTGCAAACAATATAGGAACAGATGTTAAAGCGGCGGATGTAAAGACAGCTAATATTGCAGCGATTAAATCGGATGGCACAAAGGGCGCAGCAGTTGTTGCTACAGAGTTTGATAAGATAACAGCAGCAACAGAAGAAAATATTAATAAGCTCGCTTATGATAAGGCAAATAGCCCTAAGATTAGTTTCATCATCGAGAAAGGCCAGGTAAATGTCAAGGAAGACCTGAATTTCAGCCTCCACGTAGGTGCAGATGCAGACATGACCAACAAGATCGGCGTAGGCATCAAGGCACTCGACACAGCAGGTCTCGGGATCAAGGGTCTGAATGTAAAGGACACAACAGGCGCAGCGGCGACCTATGCGATCGACTCCATCGCGGACGCGATTGCAACCGTATCCTCACAGCGCTCACTGCTTGGAGCCGTTCAGAACCGCTTAGAGCACACGATCAACAACCTCGACAATGTAGTTTGCACAGGGTAACCAGTCCAACCAGGGCGTACTCAGTCTGCTTGGCTAAGCAATAGATAGAATCGGGCAGGGAAGTCTTTCCCTGCTCGATCTTTTCGGATGAAAAAGACGGGAATGTGCAATTTTTATGATGATTATTTGGTTACAGTTCAGCTTAGGACTTTGTACTACGCTGCAAAGTCCGTAAGAACGCGTAGAGGTTGAGATGCATCAAGCTATCGCGGAGCGATTTTGCATGGCTTGATGCGTAACAGTTCGGCAAGGCCGAACTGTTACATTATTTGTGAAAGAAAAAATGTAACAGGATTGACAAATACTCAGATCGTGGTAAAATAAATATAATTTTTGAAGGGAGGGTGCAGTATGAACGGCTTAGGTTATGTACCAGCGTGCAGCAGCAGTTCCATATCAAAAACGTGCAGAAAATCACGTTTACGGGATTACTGCGCCCTTTTTTGGTATTGTGAGGGCATTCTGCCTATCAGTTGAGAATGGACTGGCATAGATTGCCAGGATCTGATTTCACTGATCCGTATGGAATGCAAAAGCATGAAAAAATGTGAGATACCGCAGTAATTCCAGAACAGTTTGACCAGTATGTAAGATATCCGGTCGGGCTGTTTTTCTTATGCGCAGGCCCGTGCAGAGGAAATACGCCGCCAGTGCGGCGCACGGGTCGCGTGCACACGGCATTCAGAGGAAATGTATGCACGTGATCAGTATGTATGGGTTGATAGTTTCCCGGAAGCTTTGTGCACATCGGACAAAAGGCTGCCTGCCATAGCAGGTACAAAGAGACTCCGGGAGCCGATATGAAAGAAAGAGAGGGATTACAGTTGGCAGATCAGAAAAGAGATCAGATAAAAGATCATAGTAAAAATAAAAGAGAGTATCAAATAACAGACAGATTAAACCGGAATATCGTCTTAGACTACATCAACACATTCGTGACAAACCTGAACATGCAGAGCTCCATATGGGTGCTCTATCTGGCGTACTGCGGGCTGAATCTGGCACAGATCGGGCTTGTGGAGGGAATCTATCACGCGACGAGTATCGTGTTTGAGATTCCTTCCGGCGCGGTGGCGGATCTGATCGGCAGGAAAAAGAGTATGGTTCTGAGCAAGGTGTGCATTGCTGTTTCCTGCGTCATCATGCTCTTTTCCAGGAGCTTCTGGTTTTTCGCGCTGGGTTTTGTGATCCAGGCGCTGGGGAACAACCTCAATTCCGGTTCGGAGGAAGCGCTTGTGTACGACAGCATGAAATACGCGGGGCGCGAGGAGGAGTACTTACGCGTGAGCGGCAGGCTGAACATGATCATCGAAGTGTCGCAGGGGATCGCGACGGTTGCCGGCGGTATTCTGGCGGAGTTCTCCTATTTCTGGTGTTACGGCGCCTGCGTGGTGATCGCGGTGCTCGCACTGGTGCCGGTTCTGTGGATGACAGAGGCGCCTTACGCTGATGGAAAAGGATGTCCGGGATCGGTAGGGGAAGTGGTAAGGACGCATTTTGAGACATGTTTTGGGATCCTTCGTTCAGACCGTCGGATTCTGAATATCATTGTCTATTATTCTGTGCTGTTCGCGGCGCAGACGTTACTGTTTTTTTACAGTCAGCAGTACTTTTATGAGCTGGGATATAACAAGATCCAGATCAGTCTGATCATGCTGGTGGTGGGAGGCGTCTCCTGCGCCGGGGCTGTCATGAGTGAGCAGCTCTTTGAAAGATTCGGCACGAAGATCGGGGTGATCGGTGCATTTGTCATCGCCGCATCATTTCTGGCATATGGTTTTTGCAGGGTTTCTGTGTCGGTCCTGGCACTGGCTGCCGCGAGCTTTTTTAACTCGGTGCTCTATCCTGTGCAGTCGGAGCGGCTCAACAGTCTGATCCCGTCGGGACAGCGCGCGACGCTGATCTCTGTGAACAGCATGTTCTTCTCGGTCGCAATGATCCTGGTGTTTCCGCTCGCGGGCGCGCTGGCTGACATGTATGGGCTCACAGTAGTCCTTGTGGGGATCGGGCTGGCGCTGGCGGTGTTCACTGCTGTCTGGAATAAGGTATTGTAGACAGGGGGCGGCAAGGCTGAACTGGGATTCGCGCGTGTTTCTATTTGACTTTTCCATGCAATCGCCTTATGATAGGTTATAATACAGTAAATGGCAATATGGAAGAGGAGAATCCAGATGAAAAAAGTATTTATCGATGGAAGTGAAGGGACAACAGGTCTGCGTATCTTTGAGCGCTTTGAGGGAAGGGACGATATCGAGATCCTGAAGATCCCTTCAGAATTGCGAAAGGACACAGCGGAGATCAGGAAATACATCAACGCGTCGGACATCACATTTCTGTGTCTGCCGGATGCGGCGGCGCGGGAGGCAGTGGCGATGGTCGAGAACGATAACACGATCATCATCGACACGTCGACGGCACACCGCACGGAACCAGGCTGGGCGTACGGCTACCCGGAGCTTTCCGCGGCGCACCGCGAGGCGGTCAGGACCGGAAAGCGGATCGCAGTGCCCGGCTGCTATGCGACAGGTTTTATCACGATCGCATACCCGATGATCGCGCAGGGGATCCTGCCAAAAGATTATCCGGTTGCGGCGTTTGCGATGTCTGGCTACAGCGGGGCGGGCAGGAAGACGATCGCAGTGTACGAGGCGGACGGGCGGGACGTAGAACTCGATGCGCCGAGAGAGTACGCGCTTGGTCAGAATCACAAGCATCTGAAAGAAATGCAGAAGATCACGGGGCTGGAGAAGACACCACTGTTCTCGCCGCTGATCTGTGATTATTACAGCGGCATGGTGGTGACGCTGCAGTTCTATACGGATCTGCTGAAGGATAAGCCGACGCCGGAACAGGTACAGGCAATGTTTGCGGCATATTTTGATGGCGAACCGTTTGTTAAGGTGATGCCGTTTGGGAAGGAAGCCGACTACAATGGATTCCTGGCCGGAAATATGTGTTCTGGATGGGACGGCATCGAGATCTATGTGACGGGTAACGAGGACAGGCTGCTCGTCAGCACGCGGTTTGACAATCTTGGAAAAGGCGCGTCAGGTGCGGCGGTGCAGTGTCTGAACATCATTCTCGGGTGCGGGGAGAGCAAGGGATTAGTATTATGATTCAATTACCACAGGATTTCAGGATTCGGATGCAGGATATGCTCGGTGAGGCGTATCCTGCTTTCCTGCGCAGTTATGAAGAGGAGAAATATCAGGCGCTGCGGGTGAACGCGCTGAAGGGCACGGCAGAGGAATTTTTGCAAAAAATGCCGGCGGGCGGCCTGGGAGCCGTTGCGTGGGAGCAAAACGGATTTTATTACCGTCATGATGACGGTGGTCCTGCACCCGGCAGGCATCCGTTCCACGAGGCGGGGGTCTACTATATACAGGAGCCGAGCGCGATGGCGCCGGCGGCGTATCTGGAAGCGGCGCCTGGGGAGCAGGTGCTTGACCTGTGCGCGGCACCTGGGGGGAAATCGACGCAGATCGCCTCGTATATGCAGGGTGAAGGGATCCTCGTGTGCAATGAGATCCATGCGGCGCGGGCGAAGATCCTCTCCGAGAATGTGGAGCGCATGGGGATACGAAATGCCCTTGTCACCAACGAGACGCCGCAGCGGCTGTCGGAGGTGTTCGGCGGATATTTTGACCGCATTCTGGTGGATGCGCCCTGTTCCGGCGAGGGAATGTTCCGCAAGAATGAGGAGGCGCGCGGCGAGTGGAGTCTGGAAAATGTCCGGCTCTGTGCGGACAGGCAGGACGGGATCCTGGACTGTGCAGATGAGATGCTCCGCCCGGGCGGGCGGCTTGTGTACTCGACCTGTACTTTTGCGCCGACGGAGAATGAGGGAAGCATCGCGCGCTTTCTGGCGCGCCATCAGGATTATCAGATTTTGGAGGTTCACAGGTATGACGGCATGTCAGACGGTGTTCCGGCGTGGGCGTACTATGATGACAGCGCTGTATCAGATAGCGGCGGCGATCACGGCGTCGGTGTGTTGTATGAACATGGGATCGATATGGACGCGTTAAGGCATACCATCAGGCTGTACCCGCATCTGATACGCGGGGAGGGGCACTACCTTGCCGTGCTGCAGAAGCGGGGAGATGTGCCGGACGGATATCGGGCGTTTCCGGCAAACGGGCTGCAGAAGGGGATCCACGGAAAGGAAGTAAGGGAGTTTTGGCAGTTCTGTCAGGAGACACTGAAGATCGATCTGACAGCAGACGCTCCGGAACGGCTGCTCAGATTCGGCGAGCAGCTGTATCTGATGCCGAAAGATATGCCGTCCATCAAGGGACTGAAAGTACTGCGGGCGGGACTGCACCTGGGAACGCTTCGGAAGAACCGTTTTGAGCCCTCTCACGCGCTGGCGCTGGCGCTTTGCAAAGAGGAGGCAAAACGGTCGATGGAGCTGACAGATGCGCAGGCAAAAGCGTATCTGGGCGGAATGACGCTGAATTGTGAAGGGGAAAAGGGGTGGTATCTGATGACATACCAGGGCTACAGCATCGGCTGGGGAAAGCTGGCGGGGCAGATCATGAAGAACCATTACCCGAAAGGATTAAGGAAATAAGATGAAAACATCAAGAACAGCTTTAAATCTCACCGAGGGCAGGCCGGTAAAACGGATCCTGCTGTTTGCCATTCCGGTGTTTCTGGGAAACCTGTTCCAGATCTGCTACAGTCTGGTCGACACGAAGATCGTGGGCAGGATCCTGGGGGAGACGGCGCTGGCGGCTGTGGGTTCTGTGTCCATCCTGTATACACTGCTCACGGGATTTTTTAACGGACTGCGCCTTGGTTTTGGCGTGCTCACAGCGCGTTTTTACGGAAGCGGTGAGGAGCGGAAGTTGAAGGAGAATGTGGCGGTGGCGGTCACGCTTGGCTTTCTGACAGCTGCTGTGATCGTCACGACCGTCGCTGTCCTGATCCGGCCGATCCTGGCGCTGTTAAACGTACCGCCGCAGCAGATGGACATGGCGCTGTCCTACATCACGCTGCTGGTGTGGGGCATGTTTGTGACACTGGCGTACAACCTCTGTGCGAACACGCTGCGCGCGATCGGGGATTCGCTCACGCCGCTCGTCTTTCTGGTGATCGCAGCGCTGACGAATGTCGGCCTGGATTATCTGTTTATCCTGGTCTTTGACATGGGCGTGCGGGGAGCGGCGGTGGCGACGCTCGTCTCGCAGATGCTGTCGGTGGTGCTCTGTCTGATGCGGATCCGCCAGGGGTTTCCGATACTGCATATCGCGCGCGAGCATTTTGTGTTCTCAAAGGACAGGGTGATCCCGCTGTACCAGAGCGGGCTGTCGATGGGGCTGATGTCGAGCCTCGTGAACTTTGGCTCGCTGGTGCTGCAGAGCGGCATCAACCAGCTTGGGACGAACATTATCGTGGCGCACACTGCGGCACGCAAGATGTTTGAGATCTGGGGACTGCCCGTGAGCGTGCTGGGTTCTTCGATGGCGACTTACTGCGGGCAGAATTACGGCGCCGGCAGATATGACAGGATCCGGCAGGGGATGAAGAGCGTGCTGCTGATCGGCGCTGTCTGGGACGGGATCGTCTTTGTCCTGGCGCACACGATCTCCCCGTATCTGATCCGATTTATCACCAGTTCGGACAACGAGGAGATCATCTACTGGGGGACGACGTACCTCAGGGTGGATATGTCCTTTTTGCTCGTGTGCCTGTTCATCGTGATACTCAGAAACTGCATGCAGGGCTTTGGAGATTACAGGACGCCCATTTTGTCGAGTCTGATCGAGCTTGTCGGGAAACTGGTGTTTACGTTTGTGTTTGTGAGGATATTCGGATACTGGGGGATCATCTGGACGGAACCGGCGATCTGGTTTGTGATGGTGATACCGCTGATCGTGATGACGGTCAGGAATCCGGTCATGAAAAAGAAGGAAGGGATTGCAGATGAATAAAAAATATGAGATCGACATGTGCAGCGGTTCCGTGCTGGGCAAAATGCTCCTCTTTGCATTGCCGCTGATGTGCTCGAGCATTCTGCAGTTATTATTTAACGCTGCGGATATCGTTGTGGTGGGGCGGTTTGCGGGGGACAACGCGCTGGCGGCAGTGGGGTCGAACACTGCGCTGATCAATCTGCTCACCAATATTTTCGTGGGCCTTTCCGTGGGCAGCAATGTGCTGACAGCACAGTATTATGGGGCGAAGAGGAATGACGACCTGAAAGAAACGGTACATACGTCGATGCTTCTGAGCCTTTACTGCGGGCTGCTGCTCACCGTGGTCGGACTGGTCGGTGCGCCGATGCTCCTGGAACTGATGAAGGCGCCGCCGGAAGTGCTGGATCTTGCAGTCCTGTATCTGAGGATCTATTTCCTGGGGATGGCGTCCATGATGGTCTACAACTTTGGCAGTTCGATCTTAAGGGCAGTCGGCGACACGAAGAGGCCGCTGTATTACCTGCTGGGTGCGGGCATCGTGAACGTGCTGCTGAACCTGTTCTTTGTCATTGTATGCCATCTGGGCGTGGCGGGCGTCGCCCTGGCGACAGTCATCTCACAGACGATCTCGGCATTTCTTGTCGTGCGCTGTCTCATAAAGGAGCAGGGCGGTATTCATCTCGAATTGAAGGAGCTTGCCATCTCGCGGGAAAAACTGGGAAAGATCATGCAGATCGGCCTTCCGGCGGGCTTTCAGGGAACGGTGTTCTCCCTATCGAACGTCGTGATCCAGTCGGCGGTGAACTCGTTTGGAAACATAGCGGTGGCGGGAAATTCCGCGGCGGCAAACATTGAGGGATTTGTCTACATGGCGATGAATGCGTTCCACCAGGCGACGATCTCCTTCACGAGCCAGAACTACGGCGCGCGGGAGTACAGGCGCATTTACAGGATCCTGTTTGCGGGGGAACTGTGCGTGGTCGCGACCGGACTGCTGCTTGGAAATCTGGCCGTATTTTTTGGAGATGTGCTGCTCGGGATCTACTCGCCGAGCGCGGAGGTCATCGCGGCGGGAATGGTCCGGTTGAAGGTGATCTGCACACTGTATGCGCTGTGCGGTGTCATGGATGTGCTGGTCGGCGCGCTGCGTGGGATCGGATATTCCATCATTCCGATGGTCGTCTCCCTGGTCGGCGCCTGCGGTCTGCGTCTTCTGTGGATCGCCACCGTGTTCCGGATCCCGGAGTACCACAGCCTGTTCACGGTCTATCTCTCCTACCCGATCACGTGGACGATCACTCTGACTGTGCACGCGGTGACGTTCGCGCTCGCGGCGCGGAAGGTGCTGAGGACGGAGGGAGCTCCGGTGTTAAAAGATTCAAAAAGAGCAGAAAAGAGTTGATACAATGATACGGATTGCGGTGTGCGATGACGAGGAGCGTGCAGTTTCGGCGCACAAAAGGATCGCGGAGGATTGTCTGAGGCTGTGCGGCGCGGTGGGGGAGGTCCTGTCTTATACTGACAGCAGGAATCTGCTCTATGACATCGCCGAGGATCGATTTTATTATGATCTGATACTGCTCGATATCGAGATGCCCGGCAGCACGGGTATGGAGCTGGCGCAGAGGATCAAACCGTTCCTGCCCGAAGTGAGGATCATATTTATCACGTCCCATATCGAGTACGCGATTGACGCCTTTGAGCTGTCGATCTTCCGCTATGTGCCCAAGAGCGATCTGGACAGGCGGCTGCCCGGCGCGGTCACGGATGCGCTGCGGCTGATCCTGCTGGAAGACGGAAAGGTGTATACGATCTGTACGAACAGCAGGCTTGAGAAGATACCGTACAGGGACATTTTCTATATCGAGCGTGACGGCAAATACGCCAGCATCACGGCTGCGGGGGGGGTGTCCAAGGTGCGCAGGAGCCTGCAGCAGGTCTACGAAGAGCTCGGGGCGGAGGAGTTTCTCTATATTGACAGGGGCTGCATCGTCAATATGATCCACATCATGCAGCTAAAAGACGGGCAGGCTGTGCTGAAGAACGGGGTATCGCTTCCTGTCAGCCGCTCCCATCTGCAGGGTGTGAAGGAACAGATCAACGCGTACTGGGGGAGCCATATATGATTGGGATCGCAAAAGTGTTTTCTGATATAGCCTGCGGGTGTGTGCGCGTTATCGTATGCCTGTTCCTGTTAGAGAGGCTCATCACGGCACAGAGGCCGCAGAGGAGATGCATAGCGGCAGGTGCAGCGGGGGCGGCAGCAATCACGGTGCTGTTGTCGCTTGCGGGAGCTTCTGATCTTTTCCGCATTGTGCTGGAAGTGTTTTGGACTGCATGGTGCGCGAACCGGCTGCAGCGGGCGGATATGCGGATGAGTCTGTTTGTCGGCGTCTTTTATGAGATTGCGGCTGCCTTCTGTCAGTTTCTTCTGGCGGCTGGAATGGGCGTCCTGTTTCGCGCACCGGCATTTCTCGACGGCGGGACATGGTGCGGAAGGGCTGTTATATGGCTGTTTCATGCGCTGCTGGCGGGAATAGGACTCTTTTCTGTCCGATTGCCGGGCAGGCGGGAGATCGCGGAAAAGGATGCGTTCCGGGCGGTCTCCGCGGCGGTTCTTGTGGGATTTATCGCGGTGATCACGCTGTCGGAGCAGACGATCCTGGCGATCCCTGATGACATGCTTGACCAGTGGACGATCCTGGCAGTTGTGCTGCTGATGTCCGTGCTGGTATTTCACATGAACCGCCAGTATGAGGTGGAAAAGGAGCTGGCGAAGCTCAGAGCCGAGCAGGCGGAGCTGCTGGAGCGGGATTATACGGCGCTCAGCAATGTCTATGCGGTCAACGCAAAGCTTTTTCACGACCTGCACAACCATATCGGGGCGCTGCGGCAGCTTCTTGCCCATAAGCGGTACGGTGAGGCGGTGCGCTATCTTGACGGGCTGCAGGCGCCGGTCCGCGGGATGGCGGACACTGTGTGGACGGGGGATGAGACGCTGGACTATCTGATCAACAGCAAGGCCGCTGCGGCGGAAGCGGACGGGATCGCCTTTCAGATACAGGTCGAATATCCGCGTCACACGGACATCAGGAGCGCGGATCTGTGCGCGATCCTGGGAAATCTGCTGGACAATGCGCTGGAGGCTGTCCGTCAGGTGCCGCCGGACGGACAGCGCTTTGTGCGGCTCACGATCCGGCGCATTCATCAGATGCTCGTGATCAAGGTGGAGAACGCCTGCGGCACAGTGCCGTTACAGGAAAACGGCGCGCTGAAGACAACGAAGGCGGAGGGCGGACTGCATGGCTGGGGACTGAAAAGCGCGCAGACTGCTGCGGACAAATACGACGGCATGGTACAGACGGCGTGCGCGGACGGTGTGTTCCGGGCGGTTGCGACGCTGTCCTTTCACGGGATCGCGGTCGAATAACATATGGACAGAACGACAACTGCGGGATCATTTTTGATCCCGCAATTATTTTGTGGTCAAAAACCGACCTTTTGCGGACAGTTTGGCATTTGACTTCCTGTTGGTATATGATAGAGACACAAGAGAAAAAAACAAAAACAGGAGGGAAAAATGATGCGTCATGTATATATTCGCGGGATTCTGGGTCTGATCTGGTCAGTGGCAGCTATTTTGGGCATTGTGCGGGGAAGCATGGAGATGGCAGCGCTCTATGCTCTGCTTGGCGGTCTCTGCCTGTATTCGGCTTACACGGTCTGGAAGAAGGAGAAGGATCATGATTAGGGGAAGGGAACAGATGGGAAGTTCATTGCTGCATATACAGGATCTGAGCGCCTGGTATGACGGTGAGCGGAAGGTGCTGTCTGATCTTTCCATGGAGCTGCGGGAGCATGAAGTGGTCGGTCTGATCGGTCTGAACGGGGCAGGGAAGACGACATTCATCAAGGTGCTGTCAGGTCTTCTGGATTCATTTTCCACAGAAAGGGCAGTTTTTCACGGGCGGAGTGTGGGATTTCGGGACAGCGCGTTCAAGATGGACCGCTACACGGTGTTTGCGGAGGATGCGTCCTTTCAGTATTTCACTTTTCGGGAGTATCTGGCGTACGCCGCCGCCGCGTATCGCAGGAAGGATCTGGACAGGGGCGTGGTGGATGCGCTGGTACGGGGATTTCATTTTGAGGATCATACAGATGTTTTGCTGAAGGACTTATCGACAGGGAACAGGAAAAAAGTGTTTCTGATCACTGCGTTTGCGGTCCGGCCCGGGCTGCTTCTGCTCGACGAGCCTGTGAACGGGCTGGACTTTCAGAGCACGGAATTTTTGTATCAGCAGATCGCGGGATATAGGGCATATGGAACGGTTCTCTTTTCGTCCCATATTCTTGAAAGTATTACGATGACATGTGACAGGGTACATGTGTTGGAGGAAGGTAGTATCCGGCAGACTTTTGAGGGGGATCAGATCAACGCGGCGAAGATCCGGGAGGTATTGCGATATGAGAAGGATGTTTAAGATATTTACAAAAAAGCTCTTTGGAGTGCGATATGAGGGTCTGAAAAAGGCGCTGGTGATAGATCTCATCGTGTTCTGGGGACTGCACACCGCCGGGTACAGGGTAGCGGTATCGCCATCTATCGTGTATCTCATGGCCAGTACGTTCAGCGCAGGGGTGGTGTGGCGTGCGCTGGCGTCGGAGGACAATGCCGCAGATCTGAGAAATCTGTTCATGCTTCCGTTTGCGGAGCGGACGTTTGTGTTTTCGTATGTGTCGGCGATGGGCGCGTACACGCTGCTCACAAAAACTGCCGGTCTGCTGGCTGTGGTGTTTGCGGTCTCTGCGTGGAGCGGGGGAGCGGATGGTTTCAGACTGGTGTGTGCGGTGATCTGTGCTGTCAATGCGGTTCTGGTGACGGCGTGTGCCTTTACAGCAAGAAAGCGCCGGGGGATTTGTATGCTTTGGGGAGGGACGGTTATCGCTGCGGTCTTTTGGCTGTGGGATCGGGCAGTGTTTGTGCCCATTATACTCGCAAGCATTCTGCTGGCGGTTCTGATCCTGTCACGAACCAACGCATATGCGTTTTACCGCCGGGAAAGCGGGAAAGTCCGTCATACGGGGAATGGCGGCCGTGTTTCGATCGGACGTTATCTGCTGCGCTATCTGGCCTCGCACAAAAATTACATGATGAATACGGTGGTTCTGTGGGGCGTCGCCTGTGTGCTGCCGGTCTTTTTCAGACAGATTTACGCGCAGGATCCTGCGCAGGCGGGAGGACTGTCTGTGCTGCCGGTCGGGTTTGCCATTCTGTCCGTGAACACGCCGGTCGGCATTCTCTTATCCTGCGATCCGGCGCTGGAGCGTGCTGTGCGTTTTCTGCCCGGGCAGGGGAAAGCGTTCTGTGTACCGTACACGTTGTTTATCTTTTTGTGCAATATGTCTGCGGATCTGATCTTTCTGGGCAGTTTTGGACTTCAACTGGGCGGCGTTACGGCTTTATCGGTGCTGCTTGCCGCGGCATTTTCCCTGTTTGGTGCGGTTGGTTCGGTTCTGATGGAGTGGTTTTTCCCGATACGGGGCTGGAAGATTGAAAATGATCTGTGGCATCACCCGAGAAAATATGTCGTGCCCGCTGCGATGCTGCTGCTTGCCGGGGTGTGTACCGTATGAGGATAAGGAAGGATTCAGGGACAAAAACAATCGGGCAGGGAGATCTTCCCTGCCCGACGCGTTATTTTTTGCAGCGAATATACTAAATTGTTTCACTAAAACCGGAGATCGATGGTATGTTGTAGGATGCCCTGGATGTGTATCCGTTGGCTGCATTTGCGTTCGTGTTCATGTAGTAGTCCACGCGCGATGCGTTGCTGGCGACATAGGAGCCATAGTCCTTAAAGAAATCCTGTACTTTGCTCATGTCGGCCTTTTTGAAGGTATCCTCGTCAAGTTTCATTCTGCCTTTTTTGTCCACGCTGATCCCAAATTCTTCCAACGCTTTTGAGTTGTTCTTCGTGCGCTCCCTGATGTATGCCAGATTGGAGATCACGCCGGAGTTGGAGCTGGATTCGGCATTGTCGAACATTTTGTTGTAATTGCTCACGAAGCTCTTTGCGGTGGAGAGGATCTTGTCAACGTTGTAGGTCTCATTGCCATCCTTATCCTTGATCTTGGCGAACAGATCACTGGATGCAAGGGCTTCGCCGTCCGTCTTGAGTCCTGCCGCGCCTGTGCTGACAGGTTTCTTTGTGTCGGTGTCCGTATCGGTCTTATTGTCTGTCTTGTTCGTGGAAGTGCTCGAACCGCCGCCTGCGAACTTCACGCGGGAAGCGATCGTAGAGCCGTAGCTCTGGATGTTGTCCGATGAGAACAGCTTCTGTACCTTCGAGATATCGGCAGCCTTTAACTTTGTCTCGTCGAGCTGGAGTGTTCCGTCCTGCTTGAGGGAGACGCCGATCTCGGAGAGCTCCTTCGAGAATTTGGATGTAGTGCTCATCATGTTTGCCACGTAAGCGGTCTTGTTTGAGAGCGTAGAGCTCTTGGATGCTGTCACGACATCGTTGTAGCTGGTCACATAGGATTTCACTGCGGATACGACCTTATCCGCTGCGGTAGTGCCATTCTCCGTATCCTCGTAGGTGCTGTCCTTCTGCAGTGCAGAGACAGAGGACTGCAGGCTGTTCAGTCCTGAGGTCAGGTTGGAGTTTGCCTCCTTTGTCTCCTTGGAGACAGTAGGGTACATCTTCTCCTTGAGCAGCTTGTCGATGATGTCTGAACCGCGGCTCCTTCTTGTTGACGATGTTTTGTCTGAGCTTCCGCCTACCGTGTCAAAGTAGGAATTGAGCAGTCTTTTGTATGTACCGTTTTTTATTGAAGCTCTCTCGGAGAACAGGCTGTACAGGTTGGTCGAGTTGTTTGAGCCAAACATTGAACTTGTTGAATTCCAGAAATTCATTGATCCATCACTCCTTCACAAAATAAATCCATTTCATTTATGTGTTACTATCATTTTATACCGTTGCGTCTCAAAAATCAATCGTTTTTCGTGGCTTTTCTGCCTGTATTTGGAAATAAAGTTTCTAAATAAGATATCGGTTTAAAAAAGGAAAACATTTAGTGCATTGCGCATAAATATATAGATTTTACAGGAAACATACTTATTATATATTTGATAAAAAGATGTTGACAGTCCAGACAACACATGATATAGTGTTATTATCAGATAAATAATAAGGATCCGCACAGACCGTTGCCGGGGGTGATGGCTGTAGATCCGTGATCACAGAAAGGAATGGGAGCGGTATGAAGAATGTATTGGTAGTCGTGGATATGCAGAAGGATTTTATCGATGGGGCGCTGGGGACGAAGGAGGCTGCTGCCATTGTCGACAATGTGGCACAGGCTGTCCGTGCCTTTGACGGGGAAGTGGTCTTCACCAGGGATACGCACCATGATGATTACCTGGAGACGCAGGAGGGCAGAAATCTCCCGGTGCCGCACTGTATCGAGGGAACCGACGGCTGGCAGCTCGACAAAAAGCTCGAAGTGCTCAGGACGGACGACATGAAGATCTTTGACAAACCCACTTTTGGTTCTGTCGCGCTCGCGGCGTATTTAAAGGCGGACGGAGAGGTTGAGAGTGTCACGCTTGCCGGACTCTGCACGGATATCTGCGTCATATCCAATGCACTGCTCATCAAGGCGTATATGCCGGAGACGGAGGTGCGGGTCCTGGAGAGGTGCTGCGCGGGTGTCACACCGCAGAGCCACGCGAATGCGCTGGAAGCCATGAAGATGTGCCAGATCAAAATCGTATAGATGCTGGAAGCCGGCGGCATGGGCTGCGATGATCGGCACAGGTATATGGATTATGTGGATGAGGAGAGGTCAATATGATCAGGATCAACGACAAAGAAGTGGATATCAGCCACTTCCCGGACGGCACCCTTTTATTAAAGGAAGCAGTGGCAGATGACATGCTGCAGAACGGGGAAACCGGGATAAAGATCAAATGGAATTATGAAAACAACGAGGAGCTGCTCGCCATCTATTTTCTCACAAAGCATATTCAGGCAGCGGGATATCACGATCTGATCCTCGACATGCCTTATATCCCGAACGCGAGACAGGACAGGGTAAAAAATGCGGAGGATGTGTTCACACTCAGATATTTTGCAGAGCTGGTCAACAGTCTGAACTTCACGGAAGTGAGGGTGCTCGACGCGCATTCCGATGTCAGCCTTGCACTGATCGACAGGATCAGACTGTGCACGCCGCAGCGATACATCGAGAGCGTTATAGACGAGATCGAGGGGCAGAGCGGGAGAAAGCCGCTGATGTTTTATCCGGACGAGGGCGCCGGAAAACGCTACAGCGGTATGGTCGCGCTTCCGTACTGCTTTGGTATCAAGAACCGCGACTGGAGCACGGGGGAGATCAAAAGTCTTTCTGTCGCAGGGGAGACGGACCGGATCGCCGGGAGTGATGTGCTGATCGTGGACGATATCTGTTCTTACGGGGGAACTTTTATCCGTTCAGCGGAAGCGCTGGCGGCTCTTGGCGCGGGGAATATCGATCTCTTTGTGACCCACTGCGAGGAGAGTGCGCTTAAAGGAAAGCTCTGTACGTGTGGCCTGATCCGGCAGATCTACACGACGGACAGTATCTTTCGGGACAGGGAAAACGCGAAGATCAGGGTACTGCAGACACGCTGACGGGTGTCCGCGCGCGAGTATCCGGTCAGAAAAGGGAGGGATGGTCATGATGAGGACGAATCCGATGCTTTTGATAGATTTTTACAAGGCAGTGCACTCCGACATGCTGCCGGACGGGATCGAGAGATCCGTGTCCTATTTTACGCCGCGCATGAGCCGCGTGAAAATGTGGGATCATGTCGTGATGTTCGGACTGCAGGCATTTATTAAGACATACTTGATCGAATATTTCAATGAGGCGTTTTTTGACAGGGAGCCGGACGAGGTGGTCGGTACGTATGACAGGGTGCTTGGCGCCGCGCTTGGCAGGAAGGCATATCGGACAGAAAAGATCGAGAAGCTTCACGGGCTGGGTTATCTTCCGATCGAGATCAGGGCGCTCCCGGAGGGAACAAAGGTTCCGATGCATGTGCCGATGTTTGAGATCAGCAATACGCACCCGGACTTTGCGTGGCTGCCGCAGGCGCTGGAGTCCCTGATCAGCGCGGAACTGTGGCACCCGATGATCAGTGCGACAGTCGGTGCTGCCTACAGGGAGATCGTCAACAGGTATTATGATCTATCGGTGGACGATGCGGTGTCGAGGGCAAGGGCGCTGGGCGACTTTTCATTCCGCGGTCAGGAGTGCCTGCAGTCGGCGGTGAAGTCCAGTGCGGGCTGGTGCCTGTCTTTTTTAAACACGGCGACTGTTCCGGCCATACTGTTTTTGGAGCAGATGTATTGCTGTGACTGTACTAGGGAGCCGGTTGCTTTCGGGGCTGTCAGCACGGAGCACTCTGTGATGTGCAGTAATTACGCTGTCGATGGCGACGAGATCACGCTGCTGCGGAGGCTGCTCACAGAGATCTATCCGGACACGAGTTTTTCGGCAGTGCTTGATTCCTATGATTACTGGAATGTCATCGACCATGTGATACCGCAGTTGAAAAAGGAGATCATGGCGCACAACGGCTGTATGCTGATGCGCGGCGACAGCGGGGACTGTGTGGAGGTCGTGACCAAAACGGTGTTCAGATTGTGGGATATTTTTGGCGGAACCGTAAACGCTAAGGGATATAAGGTGCTCGACCCGCATGTGAAGGCGATCTATGGAGACAGCATCACCATACAGAGATGCGAGGAAATATACAGGATCCTGATCGCGAACGGTTTTGCGTGCAGCAATGTCGCGCTGGGCGTGGGGAGTTTCAGCATGCAGTGTGTCGAGGAGGAAAACGTGTTGAAGCCGTTCACCAGGGATACGTTCAGCTTCTGCATCAAGGCGACCTACTGCGAGGTGGACGGCAGGCCGGTCCCGGTCTTCAAGGATCCGAAGGAGGGGAGCTTCAAGAAGAGCCAGCGGGGAATGTGCCGCGTGTACCGGGACGAGAGCGGGGCGCTGGCCTTTCAGGACGGTTACACAGGTGAAGGGATCCTCGGGAAAGAGAATCTGTTGGAAACGGTATTCCGTGACGGGGTACTCTTGAAGGAGCAGTCGCTTGCCGAGATCAGGAACAGGCTTAATGACGGAGATTTTGGAGCTTGACATTTTTTGGGAGCACATTATAGGATATATACAGGTGTGCAGTGACTTTTTTGTATCTTAATCATAAAAAGAAAAAGGAATGGATTGTTGAAGATGGAGAACGCATTGGAGTTATTTCGGGCAGCGGCGGTCGCGCCGCGTGTCCACATAGGAAATGTTGCAAAAAACCGCCAGGAGATCATCAAGGTGTATGACAGCCTGGCAGAGCAGGCGGACCTGGTCGTGACGCCGGAGCTCTCGCTCACAGGGTACACCTGCGCAGACCTGTTTAACAACCGGAATTTACTGGACAGGGCGCGCAGGGGGCTGTATGATCTGACCATGTACACAAAAAAATACGGCGAAAACGGGGCGGTGCTGGTCGTCGGCGTTCCACTGGAGAAAGAGGGAGAACTTTTTAACTGTGCGGCGGTGATCCACAATGGCGGACTGGCGGCAGTCGTGCCAAAGACGTATCTGCCAAACTACGGTGAATTTTATGAAAAAAGGTGGTTCTGCGCCGGTGAGCGCGACGCGCAGGAACTGGAGATCGTATGCGGGATGGAAAAACTGCAGACGACTTTTGGCAACAATGTCATCCTGGAGATCGGTACTGATAAAAGGGTCTGTGTCGGCATCGAGATCTGTGAGGACGCGTGGGCGCCGATCTCGCCGGGACGGCTCCTGGCGCTGAACGGGGCGGAGATCATTGTCAATCTCTCTGCCTCCAACGAGGTGATCGGCAAGGCGCAGTACCGGAAAAATATGCTGGGTGCCGCGTCGGCGGGCTGCATCTGCGGCTATGTGTATGTGTCTGCGGGACAGTATGAGTCCACTTCGGATCTGGTGTTCAGCGGGCATACGCTGATGTATGAGAACGGCAAGCTTCTCGGGGAGGGAAGACCGTTCAGCGATACGGTGCTCGTGAAGGATTTTAACCTCACGAAGATCCGGCATGACAGGATCGCGAACAAGACGTATTCCGAATGCAAAAATAATTTTTCAACACGGTGCTATCGCAGACTGACCTGCAGAAAGCCGCTCATGGAGAAGCGGGAACTGCTGGCGAAACTGTCCATCACGCCGTTTGTGCCGTCCTCGAACCGCAGGGAGCGGTGTCTTGATATTTTTCAGATGCAGGTCACTGCGCTTGCAAGGCGCATCGAGGCGACGAAGAGCAGATGCGTCGTGGTCGGCGTGTCGGGCGGTCTGGACTCGACGCTCGCGCTGCTGGTGTCCGCGCAGGCAGTCAGGGATCTGGGGCTTTCCGCAGACACGGTGATGGGGATCACGATGCCGGGGTTTGGCACCACGGACCGCACGAAGAACAATTCTGTCGCACTGATGCAGTATCTGGGCTGTGCGGTCAGGGAGATCGGCATCGCCGACTCGGTGAGACAGCATTTCAAAGATATCGGGCAGGATGAAAATGTGCATGACGTCACCTATGAAAATTGTCAGGCGCGGGAGCGCACGCAGATCCTGATGGATGTGGCGAACAGGGAGGGCGGCTTTGTCGTCGGCACGGGCGATCTTTCGGAGCTTGCCCTCGGGTGGTGCACGTACAATGGCGACCATATGAGCATGTACGCTGTCAACACGAGCATTCCCAAGACGCTGGTGCGCACGCTGGTCGACGAGGTGGGGCACTATATGGACGAGAACGGGTTTGCCGGAATGAGAAAAGTGATTGAAGATATCATCGACACGCCGGTAAGTCCGGAGCTGCTTCCGCCGAATGCGGACGGAACCATCGCGCAGAAGACGGAGGAGACGGTCGGATCTTATATACTGCATGACTTTTTCCTGTACTATACACTGAGATACGGAATGACGCCGGCCGAGATCTTTGCACTGTGTCAGGAGGCGGTGCGCCGCAGCGGCGAGTATAAGTTCAGCGACGAGGAGATCGCCAGGTGGCAGAACGTATTTTACAGCCGGTTTTTCAGGCAGCAGTTTAAGCGCAACTGTATGCCAGACGGCGTCAAGGTAGGCTCCGTGTCCGTGAGCCCGCGCGGGGACCTGCGCCTGCCGGCGGAGGTCGAGCCGGAGGAGTTTACGGGATATGAATAAAGACTTTTTGGATTCATATGATATCAGCCAGTACGACCGACCGTCCATCGCTGCGGACGTCGCCGTGTTCTCTATCGGGAGAAAGCAGCCAGCGGACTCCGATTACCGCAGGCTTCCTGTCAAAACGCTGCGGATCTTGCTGATCAGGCGCGCTGAGCAGCCGTTTCAGGGCGAGTGGGCGCTTCCTGGCGGGTTTATGCAGAAGGGGGAGACGATCCAGGAGACTGCAAGGCGCGAGCTCAAGGAGGAGACGGGAACAGACAAGGCGTATCTGCAGTTGTGCGGGGTGTTCAGTGACAGCGGCCGCGATCCCAGAGGGTGGATCGTCTCGCAGGCATTTGCTGCGGTGCTGAATGAGGACGACCTTGCAAACGGGCATCTCGAGGCGAGCGGTGATGCGGGTGAGGCGGCATGGTTTGACATCACTGTGCGTAAGACGGCAGACAGGAAGCTGGAGCAGGGGAATGGCGTCACCTGCGACCGCGAGTATGAGCTGCTGCTGCTGCAAAACAGCGAGACAGCAGACGCAGAAACGGCTGCCAGTCTCCGGGCAGTGATCCGGGAACACATTGAATACCTCGACTATCATGAGATCGTCACTTATGAGATCGCGGAGTCGCGGGGGATCGCATTTGACCATGCAAAGATCATCACCAGTGTCTTTAACGATCTCAGGCGTATGCTGGGGAGCGATATACGGATCGCTTTTGACTTTATGCCCGAATATTTTACCCTGACAGATCTGCAGGAGGCGGTGGAACTGATATCGGGGCAGGAGCTGATCAAACCCAATTTCCGCCGGAAGGTCGCAGAGTATGTGACCGAGACGGACAGGCTGACACAAAACGGCGGCCACAGGCCGGCAAAGGCGTTTGTCAGAAATCTTGAGCGTTTTTATCAGTAGGGAGCTGCTGTCTGAATAACTGGATTATAAGGAGATATCTTACAATGGAGCTTAAGAAGATCGACCAGGATTTTTCAGTATGCAAAGTGGCAGATTATACACTTGTAGATCTGAATGCAGCGTTTTGCTTTGTCGGAAAAACAGATGAGGAAAACTCTCTGGTATGTCTTACAAAAGATGTGCCGCCGAATGCAACGGAGCGCTCTGACGGCTGGAAAGCCTTTCGCATTCAGGGGATCCTGGACTTTTCGCTGATCGGGATCCTGTCTGGAATCTCGGGGATCCTGGCTGAAAATAAGATCGGGATCTTTGTGGTCTCAACCTTTAACACAGACTATGTGCTGACAAAGAAGGAGGAATATCAAAAGACGGTCCGGGTTCTTGGAAACGCAGGGTATAAGATCATAGAGTGACAGGGATAAAAGGGCACAGGGAATATCAAGATGGTAGGCGGTTAGCCCTCTCCGGAGGGACTGTGACCCTCCGATTACATAGAAACCCGCAAGGGAATCGAAAGGAAAGGAGGGCTGAAGCGAATGTTGACGATAGAAGGATTGATTTCAGTGCTTGGTTTATGCCTGACCTGTTTCGGTCTTGGATACGCCATCGGCAGCAAAAATAATAACAAAACACAAAAATAGCCGCCCACCCGACCAAAGGTTACGGCTATCCTGTGACTAAATAATCGGGCTAACCGTCTATCGGTAGCTCCTGTTGGGCATCTGTTAGCGCAGATGTCCTTTTTTATGTTCAATATACCACAATATTCAGAGTGCTGCAAGCATTTTTTGTATATAGAAATTTAAGTGCAAAATTTTGAAATAAAAGACTGAAAATAGAAACAATAAAAATTTATCGAAAAACGATAAAAAGTTATTGCATTTCGATGACGAGAGTGGTAATATAAAAACACGGAATTTCCGGAGTCGGAAGGAATGAAAAGGATGGAGAGACGATGAAAAAGGAAACGGTTATCATTTTTACAAAATATCTGCTGGACTTCATGTACTTTGCGGGGATCGCCGTGACAGTGCTGCTACCCGTTCCGGGGCTGGTGCAGAGGGTGGCGGCGTTCCTGGATTTTCACGATTTCGAGGGGCGCTACACAGAGATCATCATGATCTATTTTATTCTCGGGATCCTGGCGGTTCTGATACTCGGCGAGCTGCGCAAGATGTTTCGGACAGTCTTGAAGGACGACTGCTTTGTGAAGGAAAATGTGGTCAGCCTGCAGCGGATGGGAACCTACAGTTTTGTGATCGCGGTGATCTGCCTGCTGCGGACAGTGCTCTATATGACGATCGCCATGCTGGTCCTGGTGCTGGTCTTTATCATAGCGGGGCTGTTCAGCAAAGTGCTCGCCTTTGTGTTTGACAGGGCGGTGGAGTATAAGCTGGAAAATGACCTGACGATCTAGATTTTATTCAGAAAGGCAATGTGACAATGGCGATAATAATCAATCTTGACGTGATGATGGCAAAACGAAAGGTCGGGCTCACAGAGCTTGCAAAGGAAGTGGACATCACGCTGGCAAACCTGTCGATCTTAAAAAACAATAAGGCAAAGGCGGTGCGGCTGTCAACGCTCGACGCGATCTGCAAGGCGCTGCAGTGCCAGCCGGGAGATATTCTGGAATACGTTGAGTCCGATGATGAGGAGGAGGATGTATGACAGACCGATATGATGAGATCAGGGATCCCTGACTGGACTGGCAGAGTAGGTGAATGAAAGTGATAATGAATTGGGAAAGGAAGGATGAAAAATGGATCAACACGTGATAACGACAGACCCGCAGGCACTGGCCGCGGTGCCACAGATGGATCAACTGGCAGCACAGGAGGCAAAGGCAGAAGAGACGAGAAAAAAGCAGAAGAGATTTCAGATGTTTGGCGCAGGCAGTTTTCTGTATGCACTGTTTTATACATTCTGCCTGTACCGCAATGCATCGGGGATCACATACCCTTTTTTCGCGGGCGGAACCCTCTTGTTTTTTGGCTACTTTACCAGAAAGTCAGAGAGCAGCTCCGCAGACGGGAAGACAGGGCAGACGAAGACGCATATTAACAAATGGTTTCTGATGGTCTGTATCGTGATAGCAGGCATTCTGAACGCTACAACGGATTCCGGTGTGCTGGTCTTCTTTAACACAATGCTGATGTTCGTTCTGGTTGGCGTGCTGCTCCTGCAGTACTGGCATGACCTGACCGGGTGGAGCGTGGCTGCGTATATTAAGGGCGGCATGACGATGCTGTCTGGCGTGATCGCCAGCACGATCACGCCGATCTACGATGTGACCGCATGGTGGCAGCAGAGACGTATGGGCAGCAAGGCGGAAAAGAAGGAAATTAATGAAAAAAGTGCCAGGAACAGACGCCTCGTCCGATCAGTGGGGATCGGGCTGATGATCGTCATTCCGATGGCAGTGATCATTGCCATAATGCTCGCGAGTGCGGATGCGGTATTCTGTGATCTGGTGTGCGATATCCTGTTTGATCTCCTGACTTTTTCCGTCGATATTGATGTGCTTGAGAATATGATCAGGATAACGGTATCGATCGCGGTGGTATCTGTGATGTGCTATGGCATGTTTTCTTACAATACGGAGCCGCAGAATATCAGGACGATCGACAACAGAGCCCAGACAGCGAAGACGAACTGGGATCCGTACATCGCTGTGACAGTCAACAGTGTGATGTGCGTGATGTATGTGGTATTTTCGGGGATACAGATCGTCAGCCTGTTTCTTGGAAAACTGCCGGAAGGCTACACATATTCCGCCTACGCCAGACACGGATTTTTTGAACTGGTATTTGTCTGCGTCTTCAATATCGTTCTGGTGCTGTGCACGCTGGCATATTTTGGAAGCTCGCGCATTCTGCGGGTGCTGCTGACCGTCATCTGCGGCTGCACGTACATCATGACCGTGTCGAGCGCGTACAGGATGCTCTTGTATATCGCAAGCTATCAGCTGACATTTCTGCGTCTGCTCGTGCTGTGGGGACTGGTCATGATCGCGGTTGTCATGACAGGCGTTCTGGTGTATACTTATAACCAGAAGTTTTCGTTGCTGCGCTTCGTGCTCGTGACGCTGACTGTGGGCTGGCTCTGCTTTGCGGCAGTTCACCCGGACTACTGGATCGCTTCCTATAACATTGCCGCCAGTGAGGCCGGACAGGAATGCGACAGTTACTATCTGAGAAGGAGGCTCTCCCTCGATGCTGTTGCTGCATTGCCAGAGGAACTCTGGAGGGATAAGGACAGCGTTTATTGCGGCAGACTGGAGCGGTACCGATGGCAGCGGGATGAGTTTATGGGATTTAGGACGTTTAACTTTTCGAGGGCGTATGCGGCGCATCGGGCAGGTGTTAAGGAGCCGTAGGAAAATAAAAGCGGGACAGATCTCGGATCTGTGCCCCGCAGAACAGGAAGGTATGGATATAAAAGATGCAGAAGGTACAGGTGATCGTAAGAAGGCTGTGGAAAGACCTGAAAAATTTCCGTGTCGCGATATTGGCGGTGGTATTGTACAATATGCTTGCGCGAAGCGTGTTCCATGCGTTCTGCCCACAGCTGATCCTGACAGGTTTCCCCTGCGCAGGCTGTGGCATGACGCGGGCTGTGTGCTATATCCTGACGGGCAGATTCACAAGGGGGATTCAGCTTAATCCCGCAGCGCCGCTGTGGATCCTGTTTCTGGGCTGGTTTTTCGCAAACAGATATCTCAGGGGAGTGTACTCCAAACACACGACACTGTGGCTTGGAGTGGTGTGTGCCGTCACGCTTGCGGTCTATCTGTACAGAATGATTAATTGCTTTCCGGGTGAACCGCCTATGGTGTATTACAGAAATAATATTCTGCGCAGGATCTGTGCGACGAACAGGGCATTCTGGTGTGGGAGGTGAATCATGCGCGTGGACTGAGCCTTGAGGACATGTAGAACCCGAATTTTGAACCGCAGGCGGAGGCAGTGATCCGCGAGATGATACCACTTCATTACAATCATCCCTGTATCTATATATGGGGCATCCTGAACGAGTGCGCCAGTGACAGTGCGTATGGAAAAGAATGCTATAAGAAACAGTATGATCTCATAAGGGCTCTGGATGACTCCAGACCGCGATCCTCGGCGAGCTGCAAGTTCAGGACGGATCTCTGCTTCGGACTGCCGGAGGTCGTTTCCTGCAATATCTATCCGCTCTGGTATCACGATATGCCACCCGCAGAATACCTTGACGATCTGTATCAGTGGGTTCAGAAGGAGACGGAAGGGAGCGGGAAGCCGTTTCTGATCACGGAGATCGGAGCAGGCGCGGTCTATGGCTGCAGGAACAGCCATCACGCCAAGTGGACGGAGGAGTATCAGGCGCTGGCGCTGGAAAAACAGCTCACGGCTGTCCTGGAGCACAAGGGGTGCAGCGGTGTCTATATCTGGCAGTTTTGTGATGTCCGCATAAGTGATGAATGGTTTGCCGCCCGTCCGCGGACGATGAACAATAAAGGTGTCGTGGACGAGTACCGCAGACGGAAATTGTCCTGCGATGTCGTGAAGCGGATCTTTGAGTCGTATTCTGACTATTTTGACTGATTAAAGATTGTTTCCCGAAAATGTAAAAATTTTGTAAATATTTTTTGGCGATATTTGTTGCACAAAGCTGCTTTCCTGTGATATGATGATACGGTTATAGAACATTTATGGCAAACGGCAAAAGTACCTGCTGTTTACTATAAACATTTACCAGCAGATCGCTATGGAATATCGGAGGGAGATATTGATGGACAACAACAATTTATTAAACAAGGACAACCAGAACCAGAATAGTGGCCAGGGACAGTTCCAGCAGCAGCCTTATCAGCCGCAGCAGTCCTATCAGCCGCCGCAGCAGCCTTATCAGCAGTACCAGCCGCAGCAGCCTTATCAGCAGGCATATCAGGCGGGGGACGGCGAGCTGGAGGAGCCAGTAACTTTTGCGGACTGGATGGTCACGATGCTCATTATGTTCATACCCTGTGTGAACATAATCATGATGTTCGTGTGGGCATTTGGGTCAACCACGAAGAAGAGCAAGGCCAATTACTTCAAGGCAACGCTTGTGTGGACGCTGATCGCATTCGTGCTGGCGATCGTCATGGGAGGCGTGTTTGGGGCAGTATTGGGATCTCTTATGCAATCGGGCGCGTATTATTGATCATCAGATCGGGCAGAGAAGGTCATTTCTCTGCCCGATTGTTATGTATACGGCGCCCACAGGGGCGATGCAGGCATGCGCTGACGGCTCTTTCCTACTCGATCTCTGACGTCCAGCGCCCGCTGGCGCCGCAGGGGAGAACGAGCCCGTTTGATGAGACAGGCAGGCCGATCTCGGATGAATGGACCTGACCGCCGTATTTTGACGCGATGGCAGTCTCGAGCATGTACGTCAGGATTGCGGGCTGCAGTCCGGTCGTGTAGGAATTGATCAGGAAAAAAAGCGGTTCTTTGGTCAGGACTTTTGACGTGAGCTCGATAAACGGATAAACGGAATCTTCGATCTTCCAGATCTCTCCTTTGGGCCCCCTCCCGTAGGATGGCGGATCCATGATAATGGCATCATATGTGTTCCCGCGCCGGATCTCGCGCTCCACGAACTTGACGCAGTCATCCACGAGCCATCGGATCGGCGCATCGGAAAGGCCGGAAGCCGCGGCGTTTTCCTTTGCCCAGCCCACCATTCCTTTGGAGGCGTCGACATGTGTCACATGAGCCCCTGCGGCCGCAGCGCTCAGCGTTGCACCCCCTGTGTAGGCAAAAAGGTTGAGTACCCTGATCCCGCGGGAGGGATTCCTGTCCAGGGACTCTCTGATAATAGAAGAGGTCCAGTCCCAGTTGACGGCCTGTTCCGGGAAGAGCCCGGTGTGTTTGAAACTGAAGGGCTTCAGATGAAATGTCAGGTTCTGGCTGCGGAGGCTGCTGTATTGGATATCCCATTCCTGGGGCAGCCTGGAGAATTCCCACTCTCCGCCGCCTTTAGAACTTCTGTGATAGTGTCCGTTTGGCTCTTTCCAGCGGCGGTCTTTCCTTGCGGTATTCCAGATCACCTGCGGATCCGGGCGTACCAATATATAATTTCCCCAGCGCTCAAGTTTTTCACCGGAGGAGGTATCGAGGACTTCATAGTCCTTCCAGTTGTCTGCGATCCACATAATGTAAAGGTATCCTTTCTGAAATCTATAAATGGTAGTAACATAATGCCCAGTATACTATAGAAACGTGACGCATTTCAATGGATAATGCGAGATAATTCATTGTATTCAAAAAAAAACAATAAATTTGAAAAAAAGTGCTTGCAAAAGCGCAAACGCTACGATATACTACTAATTGCTGTGACATGATAGCGATGAAACGTGAGGTTGCTGCCTGCATAGATAAGGGATGCAGGGGAGGTTTTTCCGCGGAGCGAATGTCAAGTTAGGAAACTGGCGACAAGTCACTGTACAAAGGTCAGTCCAGGAGGCTGATCCAATAAACGATGTGTCAGGAAGGCGCTCTGAATGCAGAAGCGCAAAAGGGCTGCTCTGGTAAGGGGAGCTGAATGACACACCCGGAGGAGTGTACAGTCACCGCTTGTCGTACTTATTCATAAAAAGTGCGAAAAGGAGGCG
>ERZ778517.188-NODE-188-length-72096-cov-6.125554_pt1 | contig 72096 bp, 67 predicted proteins | sample MGYA00510341_ERZ778517 | MGnify/ENA primary metagenome ERZ778517 (study PRJEB29527, sample SAMN07138964) | mouse gut metagenome | material: feces | host: mouse | place: China:Nanjing | collected 2016-01-25 ...
AAAAGGAATCTTATTTTCTGACGAATACCAGAAAAGCTTAAAGGCGCAGTTCTGTTATGCTGATGCAGATCCAGAACATGGGGAGCGGCTCTTTTTTGAAAATTCCGGCGGTTCATTAAGGCTTAGAAAAGCGGTAGAAGTAAAAGCTCAGATTGAAGAATTCCCGGACTGCCCGGAGCGGGTAAGAGGAAGAGGATATGAACTTTCCCATTATGTAGCTGACGGAACGAAAGATATCTTAGAGACCGTATTTGGCGCAAAGAGCGGCGGTCTGCTCACAGAACTTACCGCTTCCCAGAGCATGTTCCAGGCTGTAGGTACGATCATGACCAATGTAAAATGGGGAACCAACGCAGTCACCTCTTCCCTTGAGCACCCTTCAGCCCACGATGCAGTTGAGTTCTACTGCACCCAGACCGGACGTGAATTCCGCGTAGTTCCGGCCAATAAGACTACCGGCGGACTTGACGTAGACGAAATTATGAAATATGTGGACAAAGATACCGTTCTCTTAAGCATCATGGCGGCATCCAATATCTCTGGAAATATCATGGACATCAAGGAAATCGCACGACGCGCAAAGGAGATCAATCCGGAAATCTATGTTGTAAGCGATGCGGTGCAGCATGCGCCTCATGCAGCTATTGATGTAGAAGACTGGGGGGTAGATGTATCCAATTTTGCGCCTTACAAATTCTTCGGCGTCCGCGGCTGCGGCTTCTGCTATGTATCTGATCGGGTATGCGCGCTGCCGCACCACAAGCTGATCCACAAAGACGACCATGTATGGGCGCTCGGCACTCCAACGCCTGCGAACTTTGCAGCTATGATGGCGGTCATCGACTATGTATGTAAAATCGGCGCACATTTTATCAACAGCACTGACAGACGCACGCTGTATTTAGAAGGCATGCACCGCATCCACCTTCAAGAACGCGCGCTTTTATACCGGATGCTTGAAGGCACAGATGAGGTTCCGGGACTTCGCCACATTGAGAAAGCAGAAGTATATGTAGACATGGAAGACCTTACATACAAAGACTTAATCGTCGCTATGGGAATCAAAGGCATTGAATTCGCTGACCTCTCACAGAAATACTTAGAGCATGGCATTACCGTATTTGAGCGTCTGAATACAAGCCCTTATTCCAAGAGAATCGTAGAATCCCTCGGACTTGAAGGCGCAATCCGCGTATCTCCGCTCCACTGCCACGGAACAGATGATATTGATAAGTTCCTTAAAGCCACAAAAGATATCGCAGAGACTGTTTAGTTTCCCCTCATACAATCTTCTTAGTACCAAAAGAAGAATCTGCCTTCCGTGTTTTCCCCATCGGAAGGCAGATTTCATTTTGAAAGCGGCGCATAACGATTGGCATAACAATCGGGCATAACAATTGTAACTGTTTATTTTTGACCTTGCTATTAGTTTATGATATGATATGAAAATATTAGTATAAAGGAGTGCTTTCTATGAAATTAACAATATTAGGAACCGGAAACGCTGCCGTATCCGAATGCTATAATACCTGCTTTGCCATCTCTGAGGGCAGCAGACATTTTCTTATAGATGCCGGCGGCGGAAACAGAATTCTAAAAGTGCTGAAAGATACCGGCATTGATATCTGTGACATCCATGATATCTTTGTAACCCACGAGCATGTGGACCATGTACTCGGAATCATCTGGCTGATCCGTCTGATCGGTCAGCGGATGAATCAGGAAACATATGACGGTGAGCTTCGCATCTACTGCCATGAGGAGCTTTCCGAAAAGATTCAGGCAATCGCGAATATGACCATTCAGCAGAAAGTCTGTAGGCATATGGGAGGACGCATCCGTTTTGATATTGTAAAAAGCGGTGATTCCCGCCATATCTTAGGCTGTCCGGTCACATTTTTCGATATTGCCTCCACAAAAGCGAAGCAGTTCGGGTTTACCATGCAGCTAAACAACGGCAAGAAATTCACCTGCGTAGGAGATGAGCCTTATAATGAAATGAATCATGAATATGTAAAGGGCAGCGACTGGCTGCTTCATGAGGCTTTCTGTCTGTTCGGGGAGGCTGATAAATTCAAGCCCTACGAAAAACACCACAGCACCGTAAAAGAAGCATGCCAGCTTGCAGAAAGTCTTTCTATCCCGAACCTTCTTTTATACCACACAGAAGAGACACACCTCAGGGAACGCAAACATCTGTACACCGAAGAAGGCAAGAAATATTTTCACGGTAACCTTTACGTTCCTGACGATCTGGAAACCTTTGAATTATAACCCAGTTATAAATGGAGGAGCATTTCGCTCCTCCACTTCTATGCCTGCTGTAATATGTGTATACTTTCACTGTGCTTTTTCACAACCGTCTTAATAACAGCAACATCCTCTTCTAATGTGCTCAGACGATGCTCATTCTCAAGCCACCCCTTTGAAGTTGGATAAAGATTCTCACACAGCAAACGGATTGGGCGCACTACATCGTTCTCTAAAACAAGACCAAGCCTGTGTATCTTGCTTTCCGCATGATCCATCCGCTCTTCCAGGCTATCCAAACGTGCATGAATCTTCTTCAGTCTGATGTCCAGCTTAGTATCTAACTTCTCTTCCAGCTTGACTTCCAGCTTTTCTTCCAGTTTCTCTTCTAACTTAGTTTCTAATTTTACTTCTAATACTTCTTCTAATATTTCACGGAATCTCTCTTCTGTCATACAATCATCTCCTTGTGTGTTTTCCTATTATATCTGTTTTGCCCCCTGTACGCAAGTACAGTTTTTATGTATATATCAACAAACTTTACCGAGAAATTTTGTTGATTTTTTCTTCATCCAAACACATCACCTCTTTACTATAACAACAAATCTGTTCAGTCACTTTTTGTGGGTTGCTACGGCGAAATGCCATGACAAAATCCCAGATTGGGAACTCAGAATCTTAGATTGTTCTGATACGATATCAGCATAACACAATAATGCGTTAAGGTCAAAAGATTTTGTTAACAATTATTTCTTATTTTCAACACATTTTTATCACAGTTTTTGCGTATACTGTAATTGTTCGAAGAGATGATTCGAACACAAATAATTCTTTTTCATAACTTTTTCCTCAGGACTGCACACCTCCCATATGCAGTCCTTTTAAATTGCAAAAATCAAGTTAGAGGCAATGCTGTCAAATGCGCAATAAATAAGGAGGAGCAAATGCCCCTCCCGTTCGAAACACTTTCCATTACAAACATCCTCTTTATACGCCTTCCGGCAGATCTTCACATTTTTCTGTCGGATATACGACTCCTTCTTTCATGACGAATGCACAATCAAGAAGTGCATATGGATCTGTCATCAAATCTCTCTTCCATGCGGAGATATCTGCCAATTTCCCAACCTCAAGCGTTCCGATCTTGTCATCTAACTGAAGGATCTCCGAGTTGGTCTTTGTTGCAGCCTGTAATGTCCTGAACGTCCCCATATCGCTCTCCATCCATGCCTTAAATTCATAACCGCTCTCATAATTCTGATGGTTTGCAACAAAATCTGTTCCATACCCAAGCTTACATTTACAGTTCTTTATCACTTCCCGTCCCGCCTGAAGAGCATCTTTATAGTACTCAAGCTTCGCCCGGAATTCCGGCTGTTTATCTTGAATTCCCACTGGATCATAATGAACGGCTTCTTCATACGGACAAAAGGTTGGAACCACATAAACATTGTGGTCAGCAATCATTTGTGCGGTCTCTTCATCCATCAGAGAACAGTGCTCCATACCGTCAATACCGTATTTTACCAGCTTCTGCATATGATTTGGGCTGTATACATGGGCAGTAACTGTCTTGCCCCATTCATGGGCAGTCATCATGATCGCCTCCATCTCTTCATCATTAAGCTGCTGCTGCGCCGGATTGTCATTCGGTGTGAAAAATCCACCTGTTGCCATGATCTTAATAAAATCTGCACCATACTTAATTTCTTCGCGCACTGCATTTACAAAGAAATCTTTACCGGAACCAAGCGTCAAACGCATATTCTGCGTAATCTGGGACAATTCCGGATTTCTTGAAAACCCCTGAGACAGATCCCCATGACTTCCCGCGGCGCACAGGAAACGCGGCGCCGCCACAATCCTGCTGCCCGTAAGATATCCCTTTTCAATGGCACGCTTCACATCCAGAACTCCAAATCCATTAGAATTGATCCCTCCTGTATGGCGAACTGTCGTAAAACCGCGAGACAAGGATTTCTTAGCTGTACGGATGACAGCGATCGTCTTCGCCTCTTCCGATGTAGAATAAACCTCTTCCCGTATATGCCTCCAGTCGTAGTAATCCATATGCATATGGGCATCGATCATGCCCGGCGTTACCGTCGCATCTGACAAATCAATAACCTCTGCTGATTCCGGCTGTACTATATCGGCTCCGATCGCTTCAATCTTATCATTTTTCACTAAGATCTTATGGTTCTCTTTAAATTCCGCATCAATTCCGTTATAAAGCTTTCCGCAGATAATAAATATCAGTTTATCATCCTTCATTATACTATTCTCCATTTCTTTCTTAATTCTTATTTATGTCCCTGTGTGACAAGGGATGCCACGATCAATACAATCGTTGCAACCGGAACTGCGATCAACACCGTAGCGATACCCAAAGGCTGTCCCATCGCTTCATATATAATGGTCACAGCAGTTCCGACTACCATCGAAGCGATACCGCCTATCTTTGTTACCTTCTTCCAGCAGAGCGCGCCGATCAAAGCCGGCGAAATACCTGCGCCGTATATGGTATATGACCAATACTGGATCGCCAGCACTGTCGGGAAGAACTGAAGCAGGATATACGCAAGAACACCCGTTACAAGAATCGTACCTCTCGTAAATACAAACTTCTGGTGATCGGTCGCTTTTGGATTGATCCTGTCTGCGTAAACATCATACGTAATATTCGTAGCGCCTGATAACAGATAGGAGTCTCCCGTAGTGATGATAAATGCCGTCGCCGCCGCAAGCAAAAGTCCGCCCGCGAAAGTCGGAATTACCGTTGTAGTAGACATAAATGCCATAGCTGCATCGATATTATCCCCAAAAATAGTCTTTGCAGAAAATGCAATTACTGCTACCAGCGGTACGACAACTACCAATCCGACAAACCAGCCCACAAAACCTTTTTTAACAGTTTTATCCCCATCACCTGCCGCAATTCTCTGATAGAGATTCTGGTCGCCGATAGACAGGAAAAACAGCGGAAGATATCCCGATAAGAATCCCGCTACTGTCTGCCCGCCGCTGAATGTCAGACTGTCCGGATTCGTTGCCGCCGCCGTTGAGATCACATTGTCCCATCCGCCTGCACTCTTAATAACCATCGGAGTTGCTACGATAATTCCCACAAGCATAATAAAAGCACTGAGCGCATCTGTTACCGCTACTGATTTCAATCCGCCAGACATAGCAAGAAAAATAATAAGCACTGCCGAAAGCGCCGTTGCAATATTTACATCCATGCCTGTAGTCACGTTAAGCACGTACGCCAGACCCTTGTACTGATATGCACAGATAGAAATCATGGACAGAGCAATGATGATACCCGACAATGTCCTTGCCGTATGACCATACTTATTCTCTAAAAGTCCCGCTACCGTAAAGGAATCTGACTGCCGGATCTTCCCCGCCAGAAGAAAGAGCACAATAACACCGGCCAAGGATGGAATCGCAAAGAAGATTCCAGGCCACAGTCCATAGGTGAAAGCCAGCGAATTTCCTCCCCCTGAAATCGTTCCATTCCCTGTAAAGGTCGCCAGAAATGTACCCATCAGCACAATCGATCCAAGGCCTCCTCCCGCCCGCACAAATTCATCGCTTGTCTTTGCTTTCCGTGAATAATAGGCTCCTACTGCCACCAGCATAATAACATAGATGACGACAAAGATTAACAGACTCGGTTTTGCAATTAGTTGTTGCATAAAATCCCTCCTTTTCGATAGGAAAAGGCAAAACAGCCAGATAAATGACCGTTTTGCCTTTCGCCCGACTTCTTAAATGCAGAGACCGCAGTCTCTATTTAAGAAAATTATAACTCTATGTTATATATTTGTCAATCCTATTTATATTTGTCCCGGTTGTCCGTAATAAGCATTCTCTCCATGCTTTCTATAATAATGCTTATCCTGAAGCTCCTGCGGAGCCGGGTTATTCTGCGGATTGATCATTTCGCACCTCGCTGCCATCTTAGCTACTTCCTCAAGGACTACTGCATTATGGACTGCTTCATTGGCATCTTTTCCCCATGTGAACGGACCGTGGTTTTTGCAGAGTACCGCCGGCATTGCCTCATAATCGATACTTTTTGCCTCAAAATCATCCGCAATCAGCACCCCTGTGTTTTCCTCATATGCTTCATCTATTTCTTCCTTTGTAAGATTACGTACACACGGCACCTCACCATAGAGATAATCCGCATGTGTTGTTCCATAGCACGGAATCCCTCTGCCCGCCTGCGCCCAGCTTGTCGCCCATGGTGAATGAGTATGCACGACGCCGCCGATATTCGGGAAACGATTGTAAAGCACTACATGAGTTGCGGTATCGGAGGACGGATTATAATCGCCTTCCACCTTATTCCCCTTAAGATCTACAACAACCATATCCTCCGGTTTTAGCTTATCATAATCAATACCGCTGGGCTTGATCACAAAAAGCCCTTTTTCACGGTCGATCCCGCTTACATTTCCCCATGTGAAGGTCACAAGATCATGCTTCGGAAGAAGCATGTTTGCCTCATATACTTCTTTTTTTAATTCTTCAAGCATTTTTTACATCTCCTCAAATAATATCTTTTTCCTGCCGCCGGACAATACCTGATACTATATCAGATACTCTGCTGCTGCCTGCTCGATCGCCACACCTTTTTTGTATCTCCGGGTAAAGACCTCAAATCCTTCCACATCTTTTGGATCCGGATTCATGCTTGTTCCAGCATTTCCCGCAAATACTTTATCTGCCAGATAATCCTGAAGTGTTTCACCTTCCTCTTTGCGAATCATATAGGAGGCAAGAAGCGCCATTCCCCACGGACCGCCTTCTCCCGCCGTCTCCATAACGGATACCGGCGCGTCGATTGCCGCCGCAAGAATACTCTGCCCTACACCTTTCGTCTTGAACAGACCGCCGTGTCCAAGGATAGAGTCAATCTCTACATGCTCTTCCTTAAGAAGAATATCCATACCTACCTTCAGCGCGCCGAGAGCGGTGAACAGATGAACCCTCATAAAGTTTGCAAGGTTAAAGTTACTCTTAGGCGACCTCACAAACACCGGTCTTCCTTCCGTCACATTCGTAATATTTTCTCCCGAAAGATATCCGTAGGACAGAAGTCCGCCGCAGTCTGCATCACCTTCAAGAGCCTTGTTATATAAAGTTCCAAACAGCTTATTCATATCTACATCAATGCCGAAGCTCTCTAAAAATTCCCTGAAAAGCCCAACCCATGCGTTCAGGTCGGAGGTACAGTTATTGGCATGAACCATACCTACAAGACTTCCGTCCGGTGTCGTCACAAGGTCAATCTCCGGATAAACCTTTTTAAGCTCTTTTTCCAGTACCACCATTGCAAATACAGATGTTCCTGCCGATACATTGCCGGTGCGCTTTGCGACGCTGTTGGTCGCCGCCATCCCGGTTCCCGCGTCACCCTCTGGCGCGCACAGCGGTATTCCTGCCTTCAATGTACCGCTCTCGTCAAGCAGCTTCGCTCCTTCTTCTGTCAGAACGCCTGCATTTTCTCCTGCCACCAGTACCTTCGGAAGAATCTCTTTCAGCTTCCACGGATAATTCTTGTCAGCAACAAGTGCATCGAACTTTTCAACCATTGCCGCATCAAAATCCTTTGTCTCTGGATCGATCGGGAACATACCAGAAGCATCCCCTACGCCAAGAACCTTCTCCCCTGTAAGCTGCCAGTGAATATATCCTGCCAGCGTCGTAAAAAACGCTACGTCCTTCACATGCTCTTCACCATTCAAGATCGCCTGATACAGATGAGAAATACTCCATCTCTGCGGAATATTGTACTTAAAAAGCTCCGTCAAAGCCTCCGCTGCCTGCCCTGTAGTAGAATTTCTCCATGTCCTGAAAGGCACAAGAAGTTTTCCTTCCTTATCAAATGCCATATATCCGTGCATCATTGCGCTAAATCCAATCGCCCCGATGGTCGTAAGCTCTGCACCATATCTTTCCTTAACATCCATGGCCAGCTTCTTATAGCTATCCTTAAGCCCCGTCCAGATATCATCCAGAGAATAGGTCCAGAATCCATTCTCCAACCGGTTCTCCCACTCATGATCCCCGGATGCGATGGGATTATGCTCCTCATCTACAAGCACAGCCTTGATCCTCGTAGAACCAAACTCAAGTCCCAGAGCCGTCTTCCCGCTCTCGATCATCAATTTCATATCATCCTTATTCCCCATGCAATCTACCTCCGCTTGCTTATTTCAACCTGTTTATTTCCGAAACGCAACACTGTTCCAAAGAAGCTCATTCTTAAACTGACGGATCGTTGTATCTTTATCAATATAAACTGCTTCGATACCCATCGCTGCTGCCCAATCACCCATCTGCTCTGATGTCAGATCATAGGAGAATGCCGTATGGTGAGCGCCGCCAGCCAAGATCCATGCTTCCGCGCCTGTCTTAATGTTCGGCTGCGGTGTCCAGAATGCGGTTGCAACCGGGAGTTTTGGCATCGGCTTCTCTACCTTCTTGCAGTCGACGTCATTGATGATCAGGCGGAATCTGTCGCCAAGGTCGATCAGAGACGTTGCCACTGCCGGGCCTGTCTTTGATGTAAATACAAGTCTTGCCGGATCCTCCCTATCGCCCATGGAGAGCGGCTGCTCTTTAATGCTGATCTTACCCTCTGCGATCGACGGGCATACCTCAAGCATATGCGCCTGCAGGATTCCTTCTTTGCCCGGAACAAGATTATATGTGTAATCTTCCATAAAGGAAGTTCCCTTCGCATCCTTCATTCCCTGTGTCATGATCTTCATAACGCGGACCATAGCTGCTGTTTTCCAGTCGCCTTCGCCGCCGAATCCATAACCTTTTTCCATCAACCTCTGGATAGCAAGTCCCGGGAGCTGCTTAAGTGCTCCAAGATCTCCAAAATGGGTTACGATCGCATGATAATTCTTTTCCTCAAGAAATCTCTCAAAGCCGATCTCGATTCCTGCCTGCACCGCTACATGCTCACGGAACTCCTTCTCATCTCTGCCTTCTAAGAGAATCTCATACTTATCATAGTACTCTTCCACCAACGCATTGATATCACCCTGAGATACAGCTCCTACCGCTTCTGCGATCTCATTTACCGGATAAGCGTCAATTTCCCATCCAAATTTAATCTGTGCTTCTACCTTATCACCCTCGGTAACAGCAACATTTCTCATATTATCAGCAATTCTCATCACGCGGACGTGACTGCTCTCGATCACACCGATAGCAGTGCGCATCCAGGAACCGATCCTCTTCTGTACGTCTTCATCTTCCCAGTAACCCATGATCACCTTGCGCTCCATGCTAAGGCGGCTGAAGATGTGACCGTACTCTCTGTCGCCGTGAGCTGCCTGATTCTCATTCATAAAATCCATGTCGATGGTGTCATATGGGATCTCCCTGTTGAACTGTGTGTGCAGATGGAGCAATGGTTTTCTAAACTCCTGCAGTCCTAAGATCCAGGACTTTGCCGGTGAAAATGTATGCATCCAGGTAATGACTCCGGCACAGTTCTCGTCTGTGTTCGCTTCATTGAATGTCTTTCTGATTAATTCATTGGTGATCAGTGTTGGTTTCCAGATTACTTCAAAAGGAAGATTCCCCGATTTGTTGAGCGCCTCAACGATAATCTTAGAATGTTCTGCTACATGTGCCAGACACTCGTCCCCATATAAATCCTGTGATCCGGTACAAAACCAAAACTGATACTTTTTCATTTCCATCATAATTTTTATTCTCCTTTTTTAAGTCTTACTTTTTCCGTTTTTAAGTTCCTTTTATTTCATTATAAAAAATTTTGTGTTTATTTCAATTCCCTAACTCTGCCTTCTGCCATGAAAAGTTACCTAATCCGACTTCACATTCCATTGTGTTTTTCTTTATAAAGAGTTACAATTAGACACAACAGCCATGATATCCACTGCATAAATATCTATTAGGAAGGAACCGCTATGACACTTTTAGAGCTATGCCGCCAGATCACAGACAACCAGACATCTTTTTTACCCCCTGAACACAAGCTGAATACACGGCTCGTCTGTCCAGAGTATTCAAAATCCATACAGGAAGTAAAGACTTATCCCCTTCTGCAGGAGGAAAAAATCTTTGCGCTCTGCTGGAATATGAGCGGGTCAAATGTACTTCATGCATCCATGTGTCCGGCTCCGCATCCTTTTTGCTGCCGGTATCAGCATTCAGAAAATGAGAAAACCCAATTGCACACCCATGATTATATTGAGCTTGCATATATCGCGGACGGAAAATTCCGACAGCGGATTCTTGGTAAAGACATCACCTTTTCCAAAGGCGATCTGTGCCTGATCGATAAAAACTGCTTTCATCAGGATTATCTGCCCGGACATTCCGCCACTATTCTTTTTTTAGGGATCTCCAATGATATGTTTTCCGAGATTATGGAGGAAAATGTTACGACACAAAAGATCACATCATTTTTGCAGTCTGCCCTCCTAAAGCAAAAGGATCTCCAGCAATACCTGCTCTTTACTCCCGGTTCCTGCGGCGAACAGGAGTTAGAAGACTGCCTGCTCCTGCTCTTAAAAGAACTGTATTACCATGATATCGGCTCACGCCATATCTGCAAGGGGCTGCTTTTTCGCATCTTCGCGATCATCAGCACAAAATATGATTTTTCACTCTCTAAAGAGCAGCGCAAAACGATGAACTGGATCATATTCGAAGAAGTGTCCGCTTATATACGGGCGCATTACGCCGACGTCACCATACAGGCGCTGACAGATACCTTCCATTTTCAGGAAGATTATTTCAACCGGCTTATCAAGCATAAGACCGGTCTCACATATTCTGCCTATGTTCAGCAGATCCGGCTGGAACGGGCAGAACATCTATTACTTACCTCTGATAAGAGTATAGAAGAGATTGCCGGAATCGTCGGTTACCGCAACAAAGGCTATTTTTACAAAATCTTTCAGCAAAAATACGGCACCACTCCGTCAAAATACCGACAAAGAACTTAGGTCAGGGCAGCATCTGACCGCCCCTGTGCATCCCCTCATTATCAATGATCCGTGTAGAGTTCCTTATGACAAGCTCAGAAGTAAGCTCCACGCTTTCTGTCACCTTTTCGCTGTTCAGCAGCGAAAGCATGATCCCCGCAGCATTCCTTGCCAGACCAATGATCGGATTATCCACAGATGTAAGCGGCACGTCACAATATACTGCCAGATTTGAGTTATCAATTCCGACGACAGACAATTTTCCGGGAACTGCGATCCTATTCATCCTGCAGATATTTATAAGCTTGACCGCTACCTCATCATTGTAACACACACATGCCGTACAGTCTTTAAGACGTTCCAGGAAGGATTCGCCCTCCTGCTCCATCCTATACAGGTCTATCGTATCTATCCAGCTTATATGCTCGTCTTTCACCCGGATATCATGCTCCATCAGAGCTGACATATAACCTGCATATCTTTTATGCCCCTGCCCGTCGTCAAGCTTAAAGATTCCGCCGATCTTCTGATGCCCGCACTCAAGGAGATGCTCGGTCGCTGTCTTTCCCGCCCAGAAATCATCCATACTGACATGGATCGCCGACAGCTCCGGATAACTGCTGTTTATAAATACTACCGGAATTCCTTTTCGCTTGAGTTCTCGGTAAAAATCGAGGTTCGGATTAGGCAGCCCGCTTTTTGTTGTCTCCGCGATCACACCGTCTATGGCATCTTCTCTAAGAAACTTTTGAAGAATCCTCCGCTCCCGCTCGACCATATTGTGCGTAAAGGCTATCTCCAGCGTATATTCCGCTCTTGAAAGTATATTTTCTATCTCATTAATAATACCTGTAAAAATATATTCATCAACATATGTCACCATGATCGCAATGCGCATCGTCTTCTGCTTCCTGCCTACGCCGCACCTGCTGTCTTTGACATATGTACCGCTTCCCTGCACGCTGACAACCAGCCCTCTGTCTCCAAGAACAGAAATAGCATGGCGGACTGTCTGCCGGCTCACACGAAATACAGACACCAGCTTCTGCTCTGAATAGATCCTATCTCCCTCAGACAGCTCGCCGCTTTCAATCTTTTCTGTAATCCAGTCTACAATTTCTTCGTATTTTGCCTTTTGTCCTGCCATGCTATTTCCCAGCCCTTATATTATTCCAGCATATTGCTGTTTATTAGTTTTTCTTCTTTGAAGAGATAACGTCGAACGTAACCGCCCCAAGAAGCACGAGCCCCTTTACAACCTTCTGAAGATCCGTAGAAAGTCCGCATAAAACCATTCCGTTATTCAGAATACCCATAACGAACGCTCCTACAACTGCTCCAAGAATCGTACCGACACCGCCGGCCGCTGCCGCTCCGCCGATATAACATGCTCCGATCGCATCAAGCTCAATACCGTCGCCGGCTTTCGGCGTTGCAGAGCCTGCACGCGCCGCAAGGATGATACCTGCAACCGCGCCTAAGAATCCCATGTTAGTATATACCCAGAAGAATACCTGCTTCGTATTGATACCGGAAAGCCTTGCCGCCTTCATATTACCGCCCAGCGCATAGATCTGACGTCCTGCCACTGTCTTGCTCGTAACAAAGTGGTAGATCGCAACGATAACTCCCATGATAAGAAGTACGATCGGAAGACCGTTGCAGCGTGCCAGCTTATATGCGTAAAACCATACGATTCCAAGGATGATCCCATCCTTGATGATGATCTGCCATACCGGAACTAATGCAAAACCATATTTCTTTTTTGCGGCAATTGACTTTAATTCAGATAAAACAATCAACACAGTAGCGATCACTGCCACGATGATCGTAACAATATCGATAGTCCCGTCCCCGAACGGCACTTTATTTGTAATAAAGAATCCTGCTCCTACGAATTTAAACGCATCCGGAACCGGTCCTACCGTCTGCGACGCAAGGAATGTATATGTAAGTCCACGGCCGATGAGCATGGATGCCAGCGTTGCTACGAAAGGCGGAACACTCATGTAAGCGATAAAGAATCCGTTGAACACTCCAAATGCAAGACCGACGCCGATCGCCGCAAGGAATCCTACCGGGATACTCATGCCGCCTTCACATACCAGCTTCGCCGCAACAGCGCCGCAGAGCGCTACGTAAGAACCAACGCCAAGGTCGATGTTACCTGTCAGTACGCACAGCAGCATACCTGTTGCAAGAATAACGATATAACCGTTCTGCATCAAAAGGTTATTCATATTCATAGGAGTCGCGTTGGATCCTCCTGTCAAAATATAAAAGATAATATAGATCGCCAGCAGGGCCAATACCATACCGTACTGCTTTAAATTCAGATTAACTGTATTTTTCTTTTCCATCATTAAGCTCCTTTCTGATTATTATGCTGCATAATGCATTTCATAATCTTTTCCTGTGATAATTCTTCTTTTGACAATTCTCCGGCAATCTGACCTTCATTCAGTACATAGGTCCTGTCGCATGTTCCGATGATCTCCGGCATCTCTGAAGAGATAACGATAACTGCTTTTCCGGCCTTTGCCAGATCATTGATCGCACAGTAGATTTCATACTTGGCGCCTACGTCGATACCGCGGGTAGGCTCATCAAGAATCAGTACGTCCGGCTCTGTCAGCATCCATTTCGCCAATACAACCTTCTGCTGATTACCTCCGGACAAGGAACCTACCGTCTGGTTAATAGAATTTGATTTGATATTGATCAGTTTTTTATATTTTTCCGCAGCCACAATCTCGTCATTGCTGTTGACCACGCCGTTTTTAGAGAAAAATCCGCGGAGCGCTGCCAGCGTCATATTCCATTTAATATCGTTTATAAGAACAAGCCCGTAAGTCTTTCTGTCTTCCGAGGTATATGCGATCTTGTTCTCGATCGCTTCCTTTACATTCGTGATCTTCACCGGTTTTCCGTGCATAAGAACCTCACCGGTGATCTTCTGTCCGTACTCATGACCGAAAAGACTCATGGCAAATTCCGTTCTACCGGCTCCCATTAGTCCTGCAAGCCCTACAACCTCTCCTGCACGCACCTTGATGTTGATATTCTTTAACATCTGTCGGCTCGCATCCTCCGGATTAAACACGTTCCAATTTTTAACCTCCAGAACCACGTCTCCAACAGGGCAGTCTGTACGCTCCGGATAACGGTTCGTCAGCTCACGTCCAACCATACCTTTAATAATACGGTCCTCGGTAAATTCATCCACACCCTTTATCAGCGTCTCGATCGTATGACCGTCGCGGATAACTGTGATAGAATCCGCTACATAGCTGATCTCATTCAACTTATGAGAAATGATGATACAGGTGATCCCCTGTTTTTTAAGCTTCAGCATGATCTCAAGAAGCTGCGCGCTTTCTTCATCATTAAGCGCCGCCGTAGGCTCATCAAGGATCAGCAGGTCTACCTTCTTGGCAAGAGCCTTCGCGATCTCGATAAGCTGCTGCTTGCCTACTCCCAGAGAATTGATCGGCGCTTCTAAGTTCTCATCTCCAAGACCTACCTTCTCAAGCATCTCCTTTGCACGGCTTCTGGTCTCTGTCCAGTTAATCACACCCCTCATGGAAGTCTGTTCGTTTCCCATGAATACATTCTCTGCAACTGAGAGATACGGACTAAGTGCAAGCTCCTGATGAATGATAACGATTCCCTTTTTTTCACTATCCTTAATATTATGGTTCTTTACCAGGTCGCCGTTGTACATAATGTCGCCTGTGTATGTACCAAAAGGATAAATTCCAGACAATACATTCATCAATGTAGATTTTCCGGCGCCATTTTCACCGCAAAGAGCATGGATCTCACCGCGCTTAACCTTCAGATTTACATCATCCAGTGCCTTCACGCCAGAGAACTCTTTTGTGATATGGTTCATTTCCAGAATGTAATCAGACATTTTCTCAACTCCTTTTTATTTTTATCATATTGCTAATGAACGAGAGCGGCGGCATCCCGCCACCGCTCCGCTTTATCATCCAGCAATTAATTTGCGCTGTTAATATCATCCTCTGTGTAGTATCCGCTGTCGATTACAAGCTCTTTGTAGTTATCCTTGTCAAGAGATACTGGCTCGCAAAGGTATGACGGAACAACTAACTTGTTGTTGTCATATGTCTCTGTATCATTGATCTCCGGCTCGCTTCCCTCTAACACAGCCTGTACCATCGTTACGCACTTCTCAGCAAGAAGACTTGTATCCTTAAAGATTGTCTGTGTCTGTTTGCCTTCGACGATGTTCTTAACTGCCATAACCTCTGCATCCTGTCCTGTGATCAGCGGCCAGTTGTCTGCTGTGTATCCAGCGCCCTCTAAAGCAGCTTTGATACCATAAGCAAATCCGTCAAATGCGGAACAAGCAATATCAAGATCCTCATCAGCGTAGAAGCCTGTCAGGTAGTTCTCACAGTTCTGCTGAGCTGTCTCCTGAGACCATCTCAAGATACATGTATCCTCAAAGGATGTTCTTCCGGACTTACATACAAGCTTGCCGTCATCAAGATATTTCTGAAGAACACTCATAACACCCTTATGAAGAAGAACTGCGTTATTATCATCAGGAGATCCCATGAAGAACTCAATTGTCTGAGGCTCTGACGCGTTAGCAAGGTCAGCCTTTGTCTCAATATATTCACCAATCTTTCTTCCAACACCTTCGTTATCGAATGATGCATAGTAGCTTACCGCGTCTGTATCCATCAGAAGACGGTCGTAAGCGATAACCGGGATATTCGCCTGCTTAGCCTGATCAAGAACGTTTACAAGAGCGCCAGAGTCAATAGCTGCTACTACAAGACAGTTCACGCCCTGAGCAATCATAGTCTCAAGCTGGCTCTGCTGTGTCGGAATGTCATCTTCAGCATACTGAAGGTCAACCTCATATCCGAGCGCCTCAAGCTGTTTCTTCATATTATCTCCGTCTTTGATCCATCTTTCAGAACTCTGTGTCGGCATCGCAACTCCTACTTTTTTGCCGTTGCTTTCTACCTTTTTCTCATCACCTGCCGCCGCTTCGTTGCCATCGCTGGAGCTGCTGCTACTGCTGTTGTTTCCGCCACATGCTACAAGTGACAGTGCCATTGCGCCAATTAAAAGCACACTTAAGAGTCTCTTTTTCATACTCTTTCCTCCTTTTCCTGCAGCTTTCTGCTGCTTGTTTATTATATATCTGATTATACCCCCCCCCCCTACATATTTTTCAACCCTTAATAGTTTACAAATTTATATACAACTTTTTGTGCAAATGTATGTCTTCCCTCTATTTTTTGAAAACTTGTATGTATACAACTTTTATTATTTTATGCAATTCGCACTATATATTTCGATATAGTATTCATTATACGTCCGATTTTACAATCCACCTATTTTTTGTATTCTGCAAATACGTACAATTTTTCATCTGTATGGCTGCGGCCGGCAAGCTGCTGGATCCTCTTCCGTCCTGCACCGTCTTTCGGAGACCAAATATAATTTTTTCCAAAAATCGTCAGAAACCTCCCTTCAAATTACGTAATAACAGATAACATATTACAAATCAGGAGGAAGAGCGATGTTTTATATTCGGATAGTATCTGTAAGTTTTTGGCGCCAAAGGGCCAGAACCCTTCTCCATCTTATGATCTACACCGCAACAGTGATATTTTTAGGGATATACACGGGAAATCTTGAGGGAAACCGCAGCCAGCTACAGCATCTGGCAGAAAAAGTCCCCGTGGAAGCTACGGTCATCAACCTATCGGGCGGAAGAGAATCCGGACTTTTCATAAAAGAAAGTCTTTTTGACGGCGTAATGAACTCAAAACATGTACAAGATCCCCTGTTCACTCTCCAGTTGACAGCCGCAGATAAGGAGCAGGATTTTACCATATTGGCTATGACCTCATTAAACGGATACGAAAAGCTTTTTTGCACCAGCGAAAAAGCCTGCGTTATCACCTCTGAGCTTTCAGAAAGCCTGAAGCTTAAAGAAGGGGATACTCTGACTCTTGATCTGCGGTATTATAAGCTTGACACGGATACGCATCTTTCATGGCAGATACTGCCTCTGGAAAGAGTCAGTTATAAAATAGCCGGTATAACAGATACAGATACCGCCCCGGCAGAGATCATGATCCCCATGGAAACAGCGAGAGACAGCTATCTGAATCAGGGCGTCCGTTTTTTTGTAAGCTCAGGCTCTTTTCGCGTAAAAGATCCCTTAAAGCTCAATGCCTTTAAACGGGAGATGGATGCCATCGGTTTTCTCGAGGTCATTCCTCAGGCGCAATCCGCACTGGAGGGTTACTCTCTGACCGTAAAGGACGAAACCTTTATCCGGGCTTCAAAAAGTATCAGCAAAGGCTATCGGACTATGCGGTTATTCTTTCCCGCTATATGCGCAGGTCTTGCCGGAGCCGGGATCGTCACCGCCTATCTGCTGGGCGCGGGCAGGCAGGAGGAGTATAGACTGCGGCGGCTCTTAGGCATGCCCCACACAGACTGTCTTGCCGTGTACCTCGCAGAACAGGGTGTCACGGAGCTGATCGGCGGCATGACCGGAGGCATCCTGTCAGTCCTTGCCACAGGCACTTCAATCCGTTTGGCTGCCGTCTGCTTTGGCATTTTCTTTTTCTTCTTCTTTGCTGGAAGTATATTTACATTAAAGATATTTAAAAAAACAATGCTTTTTAAGGAGGCGATCATATGACAATATTAAAAGCAGAACATATCAGCTATTCTTATCGTACAAAATATCAGACGATCGAAGCTGTCAGAGACGTAAGCTGTAAATTTGATGCTGGTAAGATGTATGCCGTCACCGGGGAATCCGGCAGCGGAAAATCCACCTTGCTGTCCATGCTGGCAGGACTTGATCTGCCTCAGTCCGGCCGTATCTATGTTCAGGGAAAAGACCTAGCCGCCATGGACCGGGATCGCTACAGAAGAGAGCAGGCCTCTGTTGTATATCAGGCGTTCCATCTGTTCCCCCTGCTTACTGCGCTGGAAAATGTAATGTTTCCTCTGGAACTTAAGAAAGTGAAAAAGAAGGCGGCGGCTGAGCAGGCAAAGGAACTGATCAGACAGGTCGGGCTTTCCGAAAAGACCTTCCGCCAGTTTCCCCAGATGATGAGCGGCGGAGAACAGCAGCGTGTAGCTATCGCACGGGCGCTGGCCTGCGGCGGGAACCTTCTTCTCGCGGATGAACCGACGGGAAATCTCGACACAGAAAACGAACAGCACATCGTCAAACTGCTCTGCCAACAGTCCCGCGAAAGAAATTATGCGGTTATCGTCATCACTCACAACCCAGAAGTGGCAAGGCAGGCAGACATTATCTTAAAGATGAGAGATGGAAGGCTGGTGGACGCATGTTAAGAAACAGTATCCGGCAAATGCTGCGGACTCCTGTAAGAACGGCCGCCTTTCTGACCCTTACAGGAATCTCCGCCCTTATATTATCTCTGGGAGCCAATCTGTTCTACATCAGTAAAAAAACAGAAGACGCAACTAAAAATTCCTTTACGACCATCGGCATGGTCAACCAGAGTCCATCCGGTGTCTCTATGGAAAAATACTGGGATCCCGAAACGCAAGGTTACGCGGCCTATTCCAGAGAGCAGTACGATACTCCCATCCCGGACTCTGTTCTGGACATAGAAGGGATGCCCTATATACATAAGCCAAAACACCAGCCTTTTTACGCCGCGTATGCAAAGGATTATATCGTCCGAAACACCCACAGCGAGGTAGACGAATCCTGGTGGGGCATCGGCTCAGACAGCATCATTGCTGAAATGGAGCCTTTCGAGGACTGTGTGCCAGATCACCCGGTAAAACTGCATTTTAAAAAATCCCTTTACGGCAACATCACAGAACGGATGTTAAACCAGATCTGGTTCTGGGACTACGAAAATCCCTCACCTGAGCCTTTAAAGGCGGGGAAAACCTATATCATGGCTCTTTACATGAATTCATCCCTCGAATATAACGGACTCCTTGAAAAGAGGGGATTCGAAGATGTCTCGGCCGTATGGACTCCCTGGATAGACATTCAGGGCTCCCAGTATAAAGCAGACGGCTCACCTGTCACCGATGAAAAATATGAGGGAGTTTTCTTTAGCGAGGTCACCGACGGCTTTTACGCAACGCCGGAAGGAAAACGCTGGCTTAACATCATAGACGGTTTTAAGATTACGGACTACAGTATTCCCGTAACGCCCACAGACGCTACAAAGCTTTTAATGTATTTTTATAATGGAAACGCAGGGATCTCTCAGGGACGTGACATCACCACATCCGAATACGCCGACGGCGCAAAGGTCTGTCTTGTCGACAGCAAATTCGCCGCCAATAACCAGCTTAATCCCGGCGACACCCTGCGGCTTCCATTGTTCTACGCCGATTATTCTGCTCCTGCCTGTCGATTTTACCCATTCTGGGCAGAACAGACTCTGACCGAAAAGCTGATCGATGCCATTGGGAACAGATATGAAGTATTTGACGATTCAGAATATACGATCGCAGGTATCTATCAGGTGACCGGAGGCGTCCAGGACTACACAGGATTTGAAGCGCCCAAGAACGGCATCATCATCCCCGCCGCCTCCGTAAGATCCAGTGATGAAAATAACATCCGCGGTTATATGCCGATGAAAAACAGCAATACCGTTTTCCAGATTGAAAATGGAACCATGGACAAGTTCTGGGAGATCTGGGACGAAAAAGGCGTTGACGGTCTGGAGATCACCCTTCAGGACAATGGATACTCTGAACTTATGCAGAGCTTCCAAAACACCCGCAAAATGTCCGTCATCCTTTTAGGGGCAGGCATCGGCGCAGTACTCCTGATCCTTTTATTTTTCTGTCATATGTTTGTGACAAAGCAAAAGATACGTACTGCCCTTGAGCGCTCTCTCGGCGTATCCCGGCACAAATGCCGGATATCTCTGATCAGCGGTATTTTACTCATCGTGATGATCGGTGTTATAATAGGGACTGTCATTGGCGCCCTGTTTACAGACAGGGTAGCGGCGCAGTTGAATAATGGCACAAAATACTCCGGCGCATACAGCGCGAATCAATCGGCTGCGGCAGAGAATGTCCTGCCGGATGATCTTTTGGATAAAAGCCATATAGACCTGATCATCCCACTGCTGACCGGAGCCGCTGTATTTGCCGCCTCCTTTGTATCAGCCCTTCTTATGACAGAAAAGAACCTGAAAAAAGAGCCTTTGAAGCTCTTATCTGAGATAAAAAAAGAGTAGCCGCATGCAGAAAGAAAGGAGAGACCGCCTTGACAATCAACAGTGAAAACTTTTTAAACCTTCTAAAAGCGCATGAAGAACAGGCGCTGGAATTCGTGCTGAGAGAATACGGCGGCTTTCTCATGTCCGTGATCCGAAAGCATCTGTTCCTTTTTCCTTCCATGCAGGAGGAATGCATGAACGATGTGCTGCTCCGTATCTGGGAGCATATAGATCAATTTGACGAGACACGGAACACCTTTAAAAACTGGATGGCAGGGATAGCCAGATACCAGTCCATCGACTACCTCAGAAAATACAAAAAGCATCTGGAAGAAATCTCCCTCTCCGATATCTGTGAGGGACGCGAAGATACCGCCCTCTTAAAGCTTATAGAAAGTGAACTCTCAGCAGAGATCGAAGAAATGCTCTCCTGTCTTAAACCAAAAGACCGTTCTATATTTCTAAAACTGTTTTACGAAGATATGGATGTTGAAGATGTGAGCCGGGAAATGGGAATCAAAAAATCAGCAATTTATCAGAAGGTCTCCCGGGGAAGAAAAAAGCTTCTGGCCTGGAGACAAAAAGGAGGTTCTTTGATATGAGTAAAAAAGATGACCAAAACTATATCTTCTCCCTTCTTAACGACATACCTGAAAAGCTTTCAGACTATCAAACAACACCTCTTACGAATGAGGAAATGTTCAAATACCGTGAGAGCTTACGGCAAAATATCAAAAAGACAAAATCGTCCCGTAAAAAAAGGACAGTTCTCTGGCGCTACATCTCCATGGGCGCGGCGGCATGTCTCCTTATAACTCTTACCCTTTTTGACCTGCAGCCCCGCAGCGAACAAATCCGCGCCTCATCCGGCACCAACCACTACAGCTTAAGCTCCATGCTCGGTGTCAGCAGTGAGCTTGAGGACTATGCGCAGCACATTAATGAAAACCATTCCATAAGCGGGGGCAGCGTAACCCTCAATTCTGCGGCGCTGGATTCTGGACGATTCAGCATCTACAGCACCTATTATTATGATGAAATGCAGGAGATCCCAAGACTTACAAACGGCGGGTGGGGGAGAGCTTACGGAAGTACATTCTCAGACACCGAAGCCATACTTTATAAGCCCGAATACCGAAATTCATCCTCCTCCCCCAACAATGCGGAATACGTGGTTTCAAGGCAGATTCCATATATCCAGAGATTGTTCGTCAACGGTGAGGAGATGATATGTGAGACAGAAAGCGACCTGTATGCAAGCGCAAACGGAGTTCTGCAGGATACGGCTGCCTACTTTTTCTCCGCAAAAGACATAGAATTTCCAGCCCGCATCACTGTAGAAATCTGGAAAGACCCTTCCCAGAAAGCGCCTGAAACGACATTTGACTTCATGCTGAAAAAGGAAAATATCGTGCCGGACAAAAAAAACATAGAGCTGCACCACACAGCCGTACTGCCTGACGGGCGCACCCTGACTTTTAAAAGATTTGTTTACAATACACTGGGGATATGGGTAGAGGCAGAATATGAAGGCACAGCTTCTGACGGAGAAAAATATGGATCTTCATATCTGCAAAATACAGATGAAAATGACAATTTCCAGATTCTCCGCGAGCATAAGCTTAATAACAACCGACTCTTATTCAGCCCGGATTATATCACGTCTCTCTACTCACAGATAGATGCTATGAAACTTTTAGAATATTCCATTACAATGTATCATTATGACGACAGCTCAGATACTGCCAGACGCATAGTACTCGATGAGCCTTTGAAGATACCCTTGAAATAGCAGCGAACACAATCGGGGGAGCATAAAGCTCCCCCGATAACAACTCAGTTTAAGGAATCAGCATAACTTTGAATGCTTCCGGATCTTTCTCCGCAACCTCAAACGCCTTCTCCCAGTCTTCCATCTTAAAGGAATGGGAAATTAACCCATCCGTATAGATCGAGCCGTCAACCATACCCTTCATCACCGGCCCGTAACAATACGGCGCCAGATGTGCTCCATAGATCTCGATCTCTTTCCCGTCTCCAATATCATTCCAGTCTACGGTAATCGCTTTCGGAAATACTCCGAACTGTACATATCTTCCGCAGAAACGGATGGCATCCATGCCCTGAAGCACGCTCTTTTCACTGCCGGACGCTTCGATATATACATCACACCCATAACCGTCTGTCAGCTCGCGGATCTTATCGCCTACATTTACCTCCAGCGGATTAAGAACCATATCGGCTCCGCACTTCATCGCCATATCCAATCGCTTTTGCCGAAGATCCAGACCAATGATCATTTTCGGCTGCAATTTTCTCGCCACGCTGACCATTCCAAGGCCGATTGCTCCAAGACCGCTGATAACGACTACATCATTGTGCTGTACCTTTGCCCGCTCTACTGCATGCATCGCACATGCCAACGGCTCAATCAAAACCGCCTGCTCCAAAGACAGCTCATCCGGCACATGATGGTGGATTCCCTGCTTATTGAACTTCATATACTCGGCAAAGCCGCCCTGCGTGTCTCCTTTGAAACCGTAGATATAATGTCTCTGACACATGGAATAATAACCCGCTTTGCAGAAACGGCACTCGCCGCATGGTACGATCTGCTCGGAAACCATACGGTCTCCTTCCCTGACACCTGTAACATTCTTTCCGTATCTGACCACGCGTCCTACAAACTCATGTCCGCCGATAACCGGCGCTTCTATATAGCGCTTCTCAGGCGTCGTACCCCATATGCGCACGCCGCCGTGCAGGGTCTTTACATCTCCGGCACAGATTCCGCAGCCTTCAATCTTTACAAGTATTTCATCATCATCTATCTCCGGCACCGGCACATCCTCATAACGAAAATCGCCGGGCGCATACATTCTTAATGCTTTCATTGTTTTTTCCATTCTCTTGTCTCCTTGTCTGTGTCATTGATCTTAATCCGTTATTTGCCAAGACGGATCACATTCCACGATGCCTTATGAAGCATACTGGTCATCATTCCGCCCTCAAGGGATGACTGCTCCACCGTCTTCGGAAATACCAGTTCTTGCCCTGCGCCGTTGCAGAGTTTCATATCACTGTTTTCCAGAACAATATGTTCTTTGAGCTGATATCCTTCCAATCCCCGCACATCTGCCGTCACCTGAATATCCTCATTGATATTACGATTTACAGCGAATATAGTCAGTTCTTCCTTCTCTTCATTGTATACAGCTACACTCTCGATATCCGTTACATTCTCATGCTGTGCGGTATCGTGAACCGGAGTATGGATAACTGGTCTTAAGACTACTCCGCGCCCGTACTTTGATGCATGCATGAACGGATAGAAGATCGTCTGCTTCCATGCTGTTCCTCCTCCCTGCTGCGTCATGATCGGAGCGATAACATTGACAAGCTGTGCCAGACATGCCATCTTTACACGATCAGCATGCTTTAAAAGTGTAATCAACATAAGACCTACTAAAAGTGCATCCTCAAATGTGTAGATATCCTCCAGCATCGGAGGCGCAATCTGCCATGGATCATTTTTTCGGATATCCGCCTCCTTTTCTTTGGAATGGAACCAGACATTCCACTCATCAAAGCTTAAGTTGATATTCTTCTTTCCCCGTTTTTTCGCTTTTACATAATCGCAGGTTGCAATGACCGTCTTGATAAACTCGTCCATATCATCTGATTTGGCAAGGAAATCTGCTGTATCATCTGCTTCATTTCCATAATATTGATGAAGGGACACATAATCAGCCACATCGTATGTATACTCCAATGTCGTAGACTCCCATTTCGGGAAAGTAGGCATTTCAAGATTGGAGCTGCCGCAGGAAACCAGCTCGATCGTCGGATCAATGATCTTCATTACCTTTCCGGTCTCCTCCGCGAGCCGTCCGTACTCATGCATCGTCTTATGTCCCTGCTGCCACGGACCGTCCATCTCGTTTCCAAGACACCATACCTTGATATTATGCGGTTCTTTTACTCCATGGCTGATGCGCATATCACTGTATTTTGTTCCGCCCGGATGATTACAGTATTCCAACAGATTGCAGGCATCCGCGATACCTCTTGTGCCCAGGTTCACTGCCATCATGAGGTCAGAATTTACCTTCTTTGCCCACTTTGCAAACTCATTGACACCAACCTCATTAGTCTCAAGGCTCTGCCATGCAAGCTCCAGCCGCCTTGGCCTCTGCTCCACAGGCCCTACGCTGTCCTCCCACACAAAGCTGGATACGAAGTTGCCGCCCGGATAGCGCACAATCGGCACCCCAAGCTCCTTTACCATCTCTATAACATCCTTTCGGAACCCTTCTTCATCGGACTGTGGGTTACCCGGCTGATACAGCCCGTCATATACCGCCCTGCCAAGGTGCTCGATAAAAGAACCATAGATCCTTTCATCCACCTTATCCACCTTAAAATCTTTGTCGATGATCATCTTCGCTTCCTTAAGCATGATATCACTCCTCCTTTAGAATTATGTACAAAATCGTACTCTTTGTTTTTTGGATAATAATTACTGAATATTCTTATAAAAAGCTTCGACTGAAAATAAGCCAGTATCGATACTGTAAAAAGCAGTACCACTAATATTCCCCGTATAAACACCTGTATAGAAACCATTGCAAGAAGAAGCGGCAGACCATGCAAGATCACGATCACAATCGTGGAGGGCAGATGTCTTACCGCCATGATCAGTGCATTCTTAAACGTATTCTTGACCGTATTATCAAACCTTGCAAGCACCGGGAATATATAGACACCCATCATGATCAAAAAGATACTAAGAACGATCACAATAAGTGCTGTCACGGCTCCAAGCGCCTCACTCATTCCGCCAAGCAGCAGCAAGTCTGCTCCCAGCACGAGAATACACGCCAGCAGGATCATCCACACGACCGTCGCCTGCCTGAAATTCTGCCGGAAGGATTTCCAGTAATCCCGCCACACATAAGACTCCCTGTTTTCCGCCATCTTAAGCATGTTATAGTAAAGCGCTGTCGTCGCGGCGCCTATCGTCACCACAGGAATACAACTGATAAGATATAGTATATTTAATAGAAACATGTCTCCTAATCTACTCAGGAAATTCATAATTCTGCCGTCAGTATTCATCTGGTCTCCTCCCTGTCTCTATACGCCAATCTGAATAACTCCCACCATGTGGGGTTTAAGCGTTATCTCCATTCCGGGTATGTATGTCCCCAGCTCTTCGCATTCTATCGCGATTTCTTCCCGGTCAATATCATTATAGCTCTCCGTACTTTCTCCGGAAATGTAATACATGCGCACATCACCGGAAGTTTCCAGATTTATCTCCAGTTTTTTCGCTTCTGCCTCACTTTTATTCACTGCCGCAACCGCATAACCGGCTTGGCCGCTGAACGCTGTGGCAACGATGTCCAAAACAGCCGTCTCTTCCGGCTCTCCCACTTTGTTCCGTACGCACATCATTTCCATATCTCCGCACCATGAGTCAAGAACTACATCCCCCATATAATTAACATATAAGTCGAACACATGATATGTACTACGCAGTACGATTCCTTCCTTATATGTATAGATACATCCTCTTGTATTGACGATCGGCGCAAAGTTCGCCATGCCCACAATATCACAGTTACGGTTCAGCACATTAAGAAAACATGCGGTGAACACTGCATCCGCCATGGTATATTTACTATTATCATCATTTTTATCGCGTGGATACAGATAGTCTTTTTTCGTCCGCCCCTGTTCAACCGTATGGACATTTGGATGATACCAGCCTCTTAAGTTCCATTCATCGAAGGCAATCTTAATCTTTTTATCCAACTTCATGGCCGTCAGAAGTCCCCGGACTTCCGCTATAGAATGCTCTGTCTGGTTCGTGTAGGCCATAACCGCCTCATAATCGGCATAATCATTCGTCTGGTGAATTCCGTCCCAATATTCATGAATGGATATCCAATCCAGAAACTGCGCGCTGCTTTTTAAAAGCTTTATATTCCAGTCCAGATCTGTTAACGCTGCCGCAGTAAGCTCTGTGTCCGGATCTACATGCTTAATCATTTTAGAAGATTCTGCCACAAGCCGACTCCACTCTTCCGCTGATTTGGCGCCGATCTCCCAGAAGCCGTAGTTCTCATTTCCAACGCTCCAATACTTTACCTTATAGGGTTTTAGACAGCCGTTAGCAATCCGCCATTTTGCATATCGCCCTTCGTACTCCAGATTACAGTATTCTACCCAGTCGCTCATCTCTTCCGCCGTGCCCGTTCCTGCGTTTGCACAGATATAGGGCTCACAGCCAATCTTCCTGCACAACCGAATATATTCATCTGTCCCAAAGGAATTCGGTTCTTCTACTCTCCAAGCCTTATCAAAAAAGGGCCTCCTGTTATCGCCTACCGCATCTTTCCAGTGGTAAGAGGACACAAAACATCCCCCAGGCCATCTCAGTATGGGAACCTTTATCTTTCTCATGGCTTCCAGTACATCCATACGAAGCCCGTCCTCATCCGACAGAGGATTATCCGGATCATACACTCCGCCGTAGATCTGACGGTGGAAATGCTCGATAAAGTGTCCGTAAATCATACTATCTCTTGTCCCGATCTTTCGCTGTCCGTTGATATATAATTTCACTTCAATACCCTTTCCTATTCATATCTGAATACCGGCGTCTTTACTCCGTCTTTTCTCTCCCAGCCGACCTTCATCAGCATCGCGTGTCTGTTGGGATTATACAGCGGATTTCCTATAATCTCCTTCTCTGTCCGGGCATGATAGACCATGATATCTGTCCCGTCGGAAAGCTTTGTAAAGCAATTGTGTCCCGGCCCGTAGATTCCCTTTGCCTCATCTGTGCAGAGAACTGGATATCTGGACTTCTTCCATGACAATGGATCCAAAAGATCACTGTCCGCATCTGCCGTCAGCATTCCCATACAATAAAAAATACCTGTTTCACTGGCTGAATAAGTAAGGAACAATTGTCCCTCATCGTTCTTAATGACAAACGGCCCCTCATTTACCCAGAATCCCACTCTCTCCCAGTCGTAATCCGGCGTCGTAAGAAGTACCTGAGCCGTCTTAAGCCTGCATGGAGATTCCATCTGCGCAATGTACAGATTCGCGATCTTCCTTCCGACGCTTACCTTCTCCGACCACACGTAGTAATGCTTTCCATGATTCTCAAAAACTGTTCCGTCCAGCGAAAAATCTTCAAAGGAGAAAGGATCCGTATCCGCTCTCTGCAGCTTGCCTCTCTCAACCCATTTTCCCGTAATCGGATCATCGCCGATACATTCCAGCACATACGGACGTATCTCCCATACGTTGTCCTTATCCCCGCCGGCGTAGTAGATATACCACCCGCCGTCAAGATAATGAAGCTCCGGCGCCCAGATATGTATACTCATAGGTCCTTCCTCATGCTTCACCCATACTGTATGTTCTTCGGCCTTTGAAAGAGCCCCAAGACTCTTAGCCCGCCTCAGGACAATCCGGTCATATTCCGGAACAGACGCAGTAAAATAGTAAGTCCCGTCTGTATGTCTGTATACATATGGATCCGCTCTCTGCGGAATCCATATGCTGTTAAACTGTAACTCGTAATTTTTACTCATACTAAAATCCTATCCTTTAACGCCGCCCGCAGTCATACCTTCAATGAAGTAAGACTGGAAACATACAAATAAAATCAAAATAGGTATGATCGCAAAGCAAGAACCTGCAATCAGTATATCATAATTATTGCCATAAGGTGACATCAAGCTCTGCAAGCCTACCGGCAATGTGATCTTAGACTGCGAACGCATAACGATCATCGGCCACAGGAAGTTATTCCAGCTTGACATACCCTGATAGATACCCATCGCTGCAAAGGATGGTTTCATTAGAGGCACCATGATGCGGAAAAATATTCCATACTCTGTACAGCCGTCTACACGCGCCGCATCCAAAAATTCTTTCGATATACCTGACAGATATTGCCGAAAGAAGAAGATCAGCATGGGCGCCACTATGTACGGCAGCATGATACCCCACATACTATCCATGATTCCCATACCTATGATCAGACGGTATAACGGAAGAATAATAACTTCCGTAGGGATCATCATAACAAGAAGTACACAGGCAAACGCCGCGTTTTTAAGTTTAAAGTCATACATTGCGAAGCCGTATCCTACACAGGCGCTTAAGAACAATGCAAGTACAACCTGAATTACTGTAATAAGCAGACTGTTTTTATACCAGTTAAAATAATTATTCTGGCCGCTGAACAGAAGCTTATAATTGTTCATATTGGCCGTTGCCCAGTCAATATCAAAGTTAAGTCCGTAACGCATAAGATCGGAGCCCGGCCGAAAAGATGATGCCAGAAGAAGAATCAGCGGAAGCATCGTAACCACTATAACAATAGCGAAAAATATAAACAGGAGAACCGATAATACTTTATTTTTACTTTGCATGTCTATTCTCCTTTCTTAAATGTGCCGTTCAGCGCAAGCTGAATTACATTGATAACCATAACAATAACAAGAAGCAATACGCCGATGGCGGAACCGATCCCGATATTATTCTGCTCCATACCCATACGGTACAGATATCCTACGATTGTCGTACCTACGTTATTCGGCGATTTATTTCCATTAAACAACAGGTACGATTCCGTAAACATTGCCAGGCCGGCAAATATGGAAATCGTCAATACATAGATCGTCGTCGGTTTCAAAAGCGGAAGCGTAATAAAACGGAACTGCTGAATAGATGTGGCTCCGTCAATACTCGCAGACTCGTACAGATCCCCTGATATCTGCTGCAGCCCAGACAGATAATACATCATATTAACTCCGGTCCAGCGCCACAAACAGAGTACGAACAGCGCAATCCAGACTGTCGCCGGCTTTCTCAGCCACACGATCGGATCCGCCCCAAAATAGCTGACAACCTGATTCATGAACGAACCTTCCAGCTCGCCGAACATCAGCCGAAACATAACGCCCGCTACTACGACTGATGTAAGCGCCGGAACAAACATCATGCTTCGGAAAAATCCTTTTGCGCGCATATGCTTGCTGTTCAGCATAGTAGCCAGAATCATAGGAATCGGGATCATCAGCGCACAGCTTACGATCATATAAAAAATACTGTTCTTCAAACTTTTGTAAAACACGGGATTCATCAATGTTTTATAATTCTTCAGTCCGACAAAAGTAGTATTATCTCCCGCAACTCTCTGAAAACTCATCATGATCGTGCTAACGATCGGATAAGCAAAGAAAATAAAAAACGTTAAAATAAACGGGAGGATGAACACATATGGCGCCGCTTTCTGAGAATACAGAAAGCGCTTAAAAACGCTCTTTTTTTCCATAGTTCTATCTCCATTTCTTCTTTTACGATAACCAATTTTAAAATGGAAGGCGCATTCTTCAATACGCCTTCCATCTCTACCCTACAATATCATCATTCTATATTCAGCTTATTCATCGTAAATGATTGTAGCCTGTTCTGTCTCAAGCATATCAGCTGCCGGAGTTTCTAAGTCTCCTTCAAATGCGTTCGCATATGTTGTGGATACAAGAACACTGTATGTTGCAGAATATCCGCCTGCAATATTCGGAGCAGTTAAATCTGTGCCATTCTTTTTGATAATATCAAACGGATTTGTTGCGAAATACTGAAGGAATTTGTTATCCTTATTCTCAGTAATCTCTGGATCATCCCACAGAGAGGTTCTGATCGGATCAAATCCAAGCTCATTCCACTCATATTTATTTCCTTCTTCTGACAGTTTTGCAAATGCTAAGAAGTCTTTTGCAAGCTGTTCCTTCTCGGTGAACTTCAGTACAGATGTACCTGTACCGCCCTGAAGAACTTCACGGGTATCTCCTTCTTTCCATACCGGAATCTCATAGATAGCCATCTTACCATTCAGATCCGGACAATAATCTGTGAAACGTCCCATATACCACAGAGGCATTGCAAGAGAAGCAACTCCGCCGCTGTTTAAGTGACCATACCACTCTTCTGTGTGGAAGCCGCCGCCAGGAGCAACCTCGCAGACACCCTCTTTGATCATCTCTCTGATAAACTCGATAGTTTCTGCGTGTTCCTTCGTATTGATATCCGGTTTACCGGAATCATCAACATACTGTTTTCCTTTTTCAAGCATCATCAACTGAGGAAGGAAAAGGTCAGAAGTCTCAACCGCACACATCGGCTTGCCGGTCTTCTCAAGAACTGTCTTTCCTGCTTCCATATAGTCGTCCCATGTAACGATCGTAGCCGGATCAACGCCAGCTTCATTCATGATGTCCATATTGTAGTAGCATACAGACGCTCCAAGATGGAAGTCAACGCCGTACCAGTTCTTCTCATCGCCGTACATCTTAACACGAGACATAACGATCTCATCCTGATATGGCTCAACAACATCATTCAGAGGAAGCAGATAGCCATCCTTTAAGAATGAACCATAGTAACCAACCTCGATATCAGCGATATCCGGCGTGCCCTCTCCTGCCTGACATGCTACGAGAAGCTTGCTCTGCAAGGAGTGTGATTCACCAGTAGTTACAGTAAGGTTGATCGGGTTGTCCGGATGTTCCTCATTCCAAAGATCTGCCATTGTAGTATAGAAACCTACATGCAGCTCCTGAAATGTCCAGAGGGAAAGATCTGTACCTCCGTCAACAAAAGTATTCTTACCTTCTGTCATCCCCTCTTCACCGCCGCCGCTGCTTTCTTCAGTTTTAGCAGCATCTCCGCTGCCGCCGTCAGAAGAGCCGCCGCATCCAACCAACAATGATGCCGCCATCATCGCACACAAAATACCGCTTAAAATTCTCTTTTTCATACGTGTCCTCCTTTTTATTATTTTGTGTATTTTTGACAATTTTGTATTGTTGCACTAAATTGTCTGCCATATTTTTTATAATAATTGTTTTTTACGTACTTTTATATCAGCTTTTTATGGTGTTTGTCAGATTTTTAGTTGTTTCTTGAAATTCTTTTTTGGCATAGATATTTCTGTATTGTTTCGGCGTCATATTTTCATATTTTTTAAACATCGCCCCAAAGTGACTCTGGGAACTGAATCCCAGATACAATCCAATCTGCTCAATAGAATATTCCGAGTAGATTAATAGATTTTCTGCAAGCTGCATCTTTTGATTCATAATATAATCTTTGATACATATGCCTTCCGTCTTCCGAAACAACGCGGACAAGTATTCAATCGACACATCTAATTCATCTGCAAGCTCCCGGACGGCTATCTTTGAATGCATTTTTCTGAAAATCAGATTTTTGCATTCTTCTATGAGCGGATTTTTCTTCTTATTGCTGTCATTTCTCAGATCACGCACGATCTCCGCATACTGAATGATCCCCCGGCGGATCATCACTACTACCTCGCCGATATTATTGATTTCTTCAAGCTTAAGAATCTGGCTGTCATTAAGAGAAAATGCCTCTTCATACGGCATTCCGCCTTCAATCGCAGCTCTTGAGGCTAACGCCATACCTACAATTCCCAGATTCCTGACATTCTGCAATGCATTCTTAGACAAAACGCCATACTCCCCCACAAAGGTCTCACTAATACATTTCTTCACCCTTTCCACATCGCCTTTACGGATTCCCTCCATTGTCCTTGCCTCCTGACTATAAGGATTATGCACCCGCGAATATTCGTGGTAATTAAAGAAAAGCTTGCTTTTTTTCTTTTTCATTGAAGCAAGCAGATCGTCTGTAATAAAGTTTTTTTCATTAAGCTCCTGGTATGACATTTCTCTCCCGGTTAGCATATAAAACAACAGCAATATTTCCTGACAAAATGTCTCATAACTGCAATAAGGAATTTTGAGACCTTCGATCTTATGCTGCCGCGCATAATAATTCTGTACCGTCAGCCCTTCCCGGTATATCTGTTGATGCTCAACATTGATCGGTCCTATGATCAGACAGGTAGACAAATGATAGATTACCGCATAATGCACTGGATACTCTTCAACATAGATAACCGGATAGTCCTTCCTGCCGGCATGCAGGATTTCCTGCGCAAATTTTTCATCGGCATTGACCGCATCCTCCTTTATCTCTTCCCCATAATAATTGAGCAGCTCCAGACGGTTCTTTTCACCAATCTGATACTGCCTGACTTGTGCATGTGTCGTCCGCAAGATATGATTACAGACATAGTGTAATTCCAATATTGATTTTTCCATTCAAAATCCTCCCCTTCATTTAATTGTTTAGCATATCATTCCCCTAATATATATCAGGAATTTAATATGTATATCGCAAATTTAATGTTAGGGATGTTACCTGCTGTGCAGTAATGAAACTTTATCAAAATAATAGAAAACCCCGGAGGTGACGCTCCGGGGTTTTCGTTTTTATCTTTTCTTTTTGAGATTTCCAAGCACTGACTGCAATACAATGAAGAAGCACAAGAGCGCGGACAATACGATACGTACCCACCAGCTTGACAGCGTTCCCTGAGTCGTAATCAGACTGGAGATCGTTCCTTTGATCAACACACCGAAGATAGTTCCAAAGGGAGTTCCGACACCGCCGCTAAGGAGTGTGCCGCCGATAACCGCCGAGGATATGGCGTCCATCTCAAGTCCCTTCGCCTGCTCTACGAATCCTGCACAGCTATTCAAACAGAACAGGAATCCGCCGCAGCCTGCCAGTATGCCGTCTAAGACATACGCTTTTAATTTTGTCTTCTTAACGTCAAGCCCCATCATCATAGCGCTCTGGGCATTTCCGCCTACTGCGTATACGCTTCGTCCGAACTTTGTGAATTTCATTACCAGAATAATGATCAATACGATAAGCAGCGCGATCACGACTGTCGGATAGATATATGCCGGTAAAAACTTTCCTCTCTTACTGTAAGAGCCTATCGGAAGATAGATCTTATAATTCGCCCATGCAAGGAATGTCTCATTTTTGATAGAAATCATCTCTTTGCTGATAACCGCCGTCATACCACGTCCAAAAAACAGACCTGCCAGCGTAACGATAAAGGGCTGAATATCCAGATACGCTACCAAGATCCCCTGTACCAGACCATAAGCAACGCCAATCCCAAGGGCTATGGCAACCGCTGTATAAGCGCTCATCCCCATATTTTCCATGGAATATGCCGCAGCCATACACACAAGAGCTGTTACTGATCCAACAGAGATATCGATACCGCCGGAGATCATTACGATAGTCAGCCCCATACTGATAACAAGAAGACCCGCATTGGTAATAAACAGGTTAAAGAACATCTGCGGCTTTGCAAAGCCTTTGTCTGCAAACACAACCATACCAGCCGCATACATAACCGCAAAGAGCACAACCGTAATCAGCAGCAGGAAGCCAGTGCCGCTTATTTTCTTTTTGCCTTTTCCCATTACTGATTACCTCCTTCCATCGCTGCCTTCGGCGCAGCTTTCTTTGCTTTCAGCCCTGCTGTATATTTCTTGAATACCGGACTTTGCAGTACAACAATAGCAATAACGACGATCGCTTTATATACCGGAAGCTGGTCGCCTGATACACCCATTGCGTACAGTGATGTCGACAATGTCTGAATCGTCGCCGCTCCGATCACGGAACCCATCAGACTGAACTTACCGCCGCTCAGAATATTGCCGCCGAGAGCAACTGCTAAGATCGCGTCCATCTCAAGGTTCAACCCAAGGTTGTTGGCGTCTGCCGAGTAGATACGGCTGGATGCCACGATTCCTGCTACGCCTGCCAAAGTTCCGCAAAGTACATAAGTCAGAAGCTTGATCCTTCTGGAATTAAGACCTACCAGACGGGACGCATTTCCATTAATACCAACGCTTTCTATATAAAGTCCAAGAGCCGTCTTTTTCAGTACAAGATACGCAACTATAACAACGATCGCCGCAATGATAATCGGCGTCGGGATCGGTCCTACATAACCGCCCGCTACCATATAAGAATCCACACGGACATAGGTAATCTGCCCCTTTGTGACAAGCTGGGCAATTCCCCGCCCCGCCGTAAATAAGATCAGTGTCGCAACCATGGGCTGGATGTCAAGATAGGATACCAGCACTCCGTTAAAGAGTCCGCATACACCTGCTACCAGAACACCAACGAGCATTGCCAGAAGGAGCGGCGCTGCAAGCTTCGTCACTGACACTTCACCGCCGGAAAGGATCTGACAGCACACCGCGCCCGCAACTGCCATAACTGCTCCAACACTGATATCCTGTCCTCCGGATGCCGCTGTTACAAGCGTCATACCTACCGCAAGAATGGCAAGCTCTGACGCACGGTTTATAACATCTATCGGATATCCGTAAAGAACTCCATTCGTGATCGATATCTTAAAGAAACCCGGTATGGTGACCGCCGCCACGATAAGCATGGCAACCAGACATACGATCGGCAGGAATAAACGCATAGATGTAAGTTTTTTCATATCAAATCCGTTTTTATTCATCGCTCTCACCTCCTGCAATTGCTTTCATGATTCCTTCCTGTGTAAGCTCCTCACCGGTAAGCTCTCCAACCTTTTTACCGTCTCTGAGTACGCCCATACGCGAACAGGTACGAAGCATCTCCTCCACCTCCGAGGAGATAAATGTTACTGCCATTCCCTTATCCGCCAGATCAAGAACCAGCTTCTGAATCTCTGTCTTTGTTCCGATATCGATACCACGGGTCGGCTCATCGAGGATCAAATACTCTGGATTTGTCAGAAGCCACCTTCCGATAATGACCTTCTGCTGATTTCCGCCCGACAGACTCTTGATCGGTGTCTCGCGGCTGGCGGTCTTCACCTGAAGCATCTCAATATATTTATCCGCCGCTTCTTCCATTTCCTTGCGGCTCATCAGTTTAAACATACCTTTTTTCGCCTGCAGAGCAATGATAATATTTTCCCTCACAGACAGATCCGCGATAATACCGTCTTTTTTACGGTCCTCCGGCAGATATGCCATGCCAAGCTTCATGGCATCGAGCGGCGTACCTATCTTTGCTTCTTTTCCGTTCACCTTAAGCGTACCGCTGTCTGGCTTATCCGCACCGTAGATTGCGCGGACCAACTCGGAACGTCCAGAGCCGAGAAGTCCTGTAAGTCCCACGACTTCTCCCTTATTGACTGTAAAATCAAATGGTCTGATACTTCCTTTTCTTCCAATACCCTCTGCTTCAATAACAGGCACAAATTCTTTAAGCTCGCCGTGGGCGCTCTTAATATCCGCCAGATCGTCAAAATCTTTACCCATCATCTTGGCTACCAGCATGACTCTTGGAAGATCCTTTGTCTCATATTCACCTACCAGCTCGCCGTTCCTTAAGACTGTGATACGGTCGCAGACCGCATACACCTGCTCAAGGAAATGGGTAACGAATATAATCCCAACCCCTTCGCCCCGGAGCCTTCTCATCAGCACGAACAGCTTCTCAACCTCGTCGTCATCAAGAGACGAAGTAGGCTCATCAAGGATAAGCACCTTACATTTCATATCTACTGCACGCGCGATCGCGATCATCTGCTGCTTTGCCAGAGAGCACTCCTCCAACTTATCTGTCGCATTCGCATCTATATCAAGACTCTTCAGCAATTCTGAAGATTTTCTGTTCATTGTTTTCCAGTCAATAAATCCTGCTTTTCTCGGTTCGCGTCCGATAAAAAGATTCTCCGCAACCGTAAGGTTCGGACATAAGTTTACCTCCTGATACACTGTACTGATTCCGTTATTCTGTGCATCCTGGGGCGATCTGTTGACGATCGGCGTATCGTTTCCCGCCATCTTGATCTCTCCGGCCTCAAAATCATGAACACCTGTGAGAACCTTGATGAGTGTAGATTTTCCCGCTCCATTTTCTCCCATCAGCGCATGGATCTCGCCTTCCCTGAGAGTAAAATCAACATGCTGCAAAGCTTTTACACCGGGAAATGTCTTAGAGATATCCCGCATAGAAAGTACAACATTCTGTTCCATATAAGTCTCACCTGCTTTCTTACTCATTCCATCATTGCTACACTTAAAAATCTCCTGTTTTTGGGCATAAAGAGAACGCAGCGGACAGGGCTTCTCATCCCTTCTATCCTGCTGCGCCCCTTTACCTGCGAAACCCGCCGCCGGCAGCTTCCTCCGGATTCATGGCAACTCAAACAGGAAATCGCAATTCTCTATGAATCCTCTTAATATGCACGTCCGTCAATAACTTCCTGTGTTACTTCTGTTACATCGTAATCTGTTCCGTCAACTGTAACTTTTGCAACATCTGAGCCGTATGCAAAGATTCCTTCATCAACATATGCGATCTTATCAACCTCTTCACCAGCCTCAAGCTTCTGGATAAGCTCTGCTACACGCGGGCCATGGAGTGGGTTACACTCTGTATTACAGATGATCTCACCTGTCATTGTAGCCTCGATACCAGCTTTTACTGTATCGAAAGAGAGTACAAGGATATCCCCGTCAGGACCAACTGTCTTGCCTGCTGCCTTGATCGCGTCGATAGCGCCGAATGCCTCGTTGTCGTTCTCACAGTATACGACATTGATGTTATCATGCTGCTTTAACATGGATTCCATAACTTCCTGTCCTTTAGCCTGTGTAAACTCACCTGTCTGCTGAGCTACAATGTTCCAGCCATACTCTTTTGCTGCGTTCTCAAGACCTTCTGTACGTCCGATCTGAGCAGATGCACCGATCGTTCCCTGAATATGCGCAATGTTGAGCTCCTTGATTCCCTTCGCGTCAGCATATGCTTTCAGCCACTCGCAGGCTTTAGCGCCTTCAAGCTGGAAGTTACCGCCTACATAAGATACGAACAGGCTGTCATCCGATACGTCTACCATACGGTCAACAGTAATAACCGGAATGTCTGCATCCTTTGCCTCCTGAAGAACGGTATCCCATCCTGTCTCTGTAACAGGTGCAAGAACTATGTAATCAACCTCCTGCTGAATGAAGTTACGGATTGCCGTGATCTGATTCTCCTGTTTCTGCTGAGCATCGTCAAAGATCAGTTCATATCCGTTCGCCTCACTGAATGTCTCCTTCATTGATTCTGAGTTAGCTGTACGCCAGTCAGACTCAGCGCCAACTTGTGCAAAACCAACTGTGATTACATCACTGCCGCCTTCTGATCCGCCTTCCGATCCGCCGTCGCTGCTGCCGCCGTCACTGCTGCCGCCTCCGCCGCATCCTACTGCCAGTGTAGCCACCATTGCCGTAGCCATCAAAGCTGCGATTAATTTTCTTTTCATGTTTTATCCTCCTTTTCTCTCCGATCAACTCTGTGTCGATCATCTTGATAATATGTTAAGATATTATGAATAAATTTTAAACAGACTTTCATTTCCAGTTTTTACATTTTTTTATGATTTTTTGAATTAAGTTTGATTTTTTAAGTGAAAGGTTGAATATTTTCCGCTTTTACGAGTACGGTAACCTCTGTTCCCTCATCCTGTCTGCTCACATAAGACAGTCCGTATTCTTTTCCGTAATAATGCCGGAGCCGCTGATTTACATTGATAACGCCAAAGCTGTTTACATTATTATCCAGCTTCTTCTTCCGCATATTGCTGCGAAGCTCAAAAAGCTTCTCCTCCGTCATTCCTTTTCCGTTATCATGAACCTTAAAAATTATATTCTCTCCGTCCTTTTTTCCGGTAATCCGTATCATGCCTTTGCCCCTCTTGTTTTTGATACCATGATACAGGGCATTTTCCACCAGCGGCTGCAATGTCAGCTTAGGGAGCACGAACTCTCTAAGCTCCTCATCTATCTCTATACTGTAATCTAAAATATCCTGATAACGGAACTGCTGGATTTTCAGATAACTTCTGATATGTGATTCCTCCTCCTCGACAGTGATAAAATCCCTTCCTTTGCTGAGAGTAGTCCGAAAGAAGCTGGACAGCGCCGTAACCATATTAACAACTTCATCAGTCTTATGTTCTTCTGCAAGCCAGACGATAGTATCCAGCGTATTATATAAGAAATGGGGGTTGATCTGCGCCTGCAATAATTTTGTCTCAGTGAGATGAAGATTCTCCTGCTGTGTCTTTATATCCTCTACCAATGTACCGATTTCCTCTGTCATATCATTAAAGCTCTGGGACAGCACTCCAATCTCATCCAAATCCGCCTTCTCCGTTCGGACAGAAAAGTCTCCCTCTGCGACCTTTTCTGTCATATCACAAAGCTCGCGGATTGGTATCGTAATACTTCTTGTTGCCCGAATTGTCATATAACCCGCTATAAAAACCGCAAATACTGTTACGACACCGCACAGCATAAAGCTCTGCCGTGTCTTTACATCCAGCGCCTCGCGGACATTTTCGTAATTTGTTGTTTCTATATATACATAATCCTGAATTCCCCCCTGAATCAGAGTCGTCAGGTTTTTTATATTCATATCAAAATAGTCCATTTGTTCCTGATATTTCCAGTTCCCGTTTTTTCCTTCCTCCAGCGTCTTCACACATTTTTCAAGAGAACGCAATGTATTTTTCACCCGCTTGATCCGATTACGGCTGGTGGCAACTGTCGCCCATTCGGACATCCTGTCACATGCCCGCTCCATCTCATTGATATATTTATAAGGGTTCACAGTAACATATCCATTCACGAGCATCTTGCCATCTTCAAGCTCCTCGACGCTTTTCTGGTTAATAACCGCCAGATACATACTGTAATCAATACGCCCTTTAAAATCCTGAGTATACTGGTTGGCATACACGATATTGTGGGTAATGTCCCGATAAGCATCCGTTGCGTTGGACAGAGAGACCAGAAGATATATCATCACAAAAAGCATAGGCATAAATACGGTCAGCGAAATCCTGAGCAGCCGATGGTTTAATGAATTTCTGATATATTTCTTCATATGTTATTCCTTTCTTCTTGCACGGTACTCCTTCGGCGAGCAACCTTGTGTTTTCTTAAAAAGATAGCTGAAATAGTGCGGATCCTTATACCCCACCTCATATCCGATCTCCGAGGTCTTCATTGAGGAGCACATAAGGAGCTCCTTTGCCTTGTCCATCCGGATTCCCGTCAGATACTCTACGAAGGTCTTCCCCATCTCCCTGCTGAAAACAGAGCTGAAATAGCTTGGACTCATACCTACTCCGGCAGCAACTGTATTGAGGGATATCTCCTCCAGCATATATGTACTCTCAATCTTTTCTTTGGCCGCCTCAATGATATCCGAATATCTCCGCCCGCTCACCATATCCCGAAGCTCGATAGCCCTCGACAGGAACCGGCGCATATACTCCTGCATTTCCTGAGCGGTGTGGATCTTCTGTATGGAATCCTTAAAGCCTTCTGCCTCCCCCTGAAATGCTTCGTCAGAAGTCCCGATCTTTTCACAAAATGACATGATAACGATATACACGTCCATAACAATATATTGGCGCATCAGCATAGATTTGAAATTGTCCTCTGGCATTTCCTTCATATATGCCCTTGTAAAACCTTCAACCTCCTCCTGCGTCCCATTGTTCAGGAATTTTTCAACAGATTCCCTTGTCCGCTCGATCTCTCCAAAGCCCCGGACTTCAAAATCTGCAAGTCCCTGCATATTCTTAAGCTCACCCACACGCACGATCCGATTAAGCTCGCTTAAAAATCTTCCGGAAAATGCATGGTCTGCATCGGAAAAAGACTGCGGAATCTCGCGAAGCCTCATTACTGGCTTTCCGATTCCTCCGAAATATTCCAATTCCTTGTAATCCTCCATCATCAGCTTTATCCGCTTGGCAAGACGATCCGTCTTTTGCTCCATCTGCTCCTCATCGTCTGCCGTCAAAAGAAACGCCCATCCGTCAATCCCTCTCTGAAAAATATATACATATGAAATCTTTTTGATCATATTCTCCAGATTTTCGCAGGCCTCTACCACACCCCCTGACTGCTCGCCCACTCCGATAACACTGAAAACCTTAAATAATATCATTTCATACACATGAGCGCTCAGGTTCATATCGTACTGCCTGCCAAGATCGATCGCTTCTGCGGTAGACAACCCGCCTGATATTAACTGGCCGAATAACTTAAGCTTCTCCCGCTCTGTTTTCTCCTGCATGTCCTCCGCATATCGTTTCAAAAGCTCCTTCTCTTCCTTCTCCTGCCGGATAAGCTGACTTACCCCCTTCAGCGAATCTAAAAGCTTTGAAGCGCTGACCGGCTTTAGAAGATACTCTGTAACGCCGATCCGGATCGCTTCTTTCGCATAATCAAATTCATCATATCCGCTTAAGATCAGTATACGGATGTCCGGAAGCTCCTGCTTTGCCAGACGGCTTAATTCCAGCCCGTCCATAAAGGGCATACGGATATCCGTGATCAGAATATCCGGCTTTTCTTTTAAGATCATAGGATAAGCAAGTTCGCCGTCGCTTGCCTCGCCCACAAACTCATACCCTTCCTTCTCCCACTCTATACTGTTTTTAATCCCGTTCCTTATAACAATCTCATCCTCTACAAGAAAGATCTTAATCTTTTCCATTCCATGCACCCGCCTGTCTTTTTCCTTATTGTAACATCTCTCATGATACCTATAGGTTTTGAAGCAATACTTTTTATGTAAGCCCTGACACCATGTCCTGATATTATATATAATACTTTGTTTTGGCCTGAAAAAAATTAGTTTTTTTATGTGAATTGTTAAATATTTTTCGATACTTCCAGCTATAGGCTATATAACAGCAGTCTTTACACCTGTATTACAATATACAAAAAACCTCGTCATATAAATATGTCAGATTGCCTTTCTTACATATATTATATAACAAGGTCCTTTAAATAGTTGTTTACATCCATATTTCAGGATTCATAAAGCCTTCCCGCATCTTTTCCCTTTTTAAGCTTTATCACCCGTTGGTTTTTACTGCCCCTGAACTGTAAGGTGATGTCCTTCTGCGCCTCGATAAACGGGCCGTCCACCAGCACATCCAGATACGACAGCATCTCCTCTGTCACATCTGTGTATGCCCGCCCTCCTTCCTTAAGGTCAGTATCATAAAGATAACCAGAATAGCTCCAGATATCTTTACTTGGATATTCTCTTTTTACTCTTCGCAAAAGCTTCACCAGCTCCTGCTGGTTCTCCGGCTCAAAGGGCTCGCCGCCAAGTAGTGTAAGCCCCTGTATATAATCCGGCGCGAGCAGGCTAATGATCTTATCTTCTGTTTCTTTCGTGTAAGGCACTCCGTAATTAAAATCCCAGGTCTCAGCATTAAAGCAGCCCTTACAGCGATGCCTGCAGCCCGACACAAACAGACTGACTCTTACACCCGGACCGTCTGCGATATCGCATTCTTTTATATTGCCATAATTCACTCTGACCCCGCCTTTCACTCAATACTATGACCAGTACAAAGAAGCACACACTCCGGGCCATCGCCTCACAACGTGTACTTCTGTTATATGATAGTTCTTTACTTAACCGGCATACATAACCTCTTTAAACAAAGTTTTGGAAGGATACTTTGTCAGCCCTTTTACCCATCCGGACTTTCCTCCTTTTATCTTCACGTGAAGATATATCTGATTATGTTTCATATTAATATAGATCCTGTCAATCTTTACCTTTTTGCCTTTTACCAGTGTTGCCGTCTTTTTTCCTCCCGGGCTTTTCAATACCTTCATAGTTTTGTTTGCTGTCCAGTAAGTTTTTTTCTGGTAATTTATGATTGTTTCAGAAACTTTGGTATTGGTAGTTTTCTGTACCATCTTCCCATTTTTATATTGATAATCAAGAGAAAAACTAATCCCGCCGAGAGAATATGACATTACCCTGTACTTTACAGTAATCTTATTGCCTGACACCTTTATGCTCCCGATACTGTTATGATAGCCAATCTTAGACATTGCATCTAAATCAATAACTTGCTTCAATTTACCATCTTTATACTGGTATATCGCAGCTCCCGGCACGTCGTCATTATATGTTCCCGGAACTATTGAAAGAAATGTCTTCCCATTTTGCAACTCTAAACGCCTGATATCCAAACTGTAGATCGGGCCATACTTGTTGCTCTTTTTCAATACATTTTTCCCGTTGATATATACCTCATAACTCGAAAACTCCTCATATTCTTTATCCCAGTTTCCTGAGATCAGCAAAGTATCCGCCTTTTTATCACCGGTAATATCATACTTCGTATATGTCTGATTCACTTTCAGCTTATTATTTGCCGCCTTAGCTTCTGCCGAAACCGGGACAGCGATAAACAATGCTGCTGTCAAAACTAACAAAACTGCCATTCTTTTCATAAAGTTTCCCATATTCATTCCTCCCATTCCCTCGTGCCTTCAAGTTTACTCTTACTTCTTAAATTTTACCATATCCTTTACCCTCGTTCAATGTTCAGTCATTAAAAACAATCATTCTCTTGCTTTTTTTAGTTAAATTAAGTATATAATCCTCTCACACTGCCCTTGTATTTCTTCGTCATGTGTTACTAACACAACTGTTTTCCCTTCTATTAACGCAAAGTTTTGAAACAAAAAGCACACTTTTTGGCGATAATAAAGTAATTTATCTTTCCTTTTCGTAATCTCTTTATGATCAATCAGAAGCCGCCCCGAATCAAACTCCTCAATCAGACCAATGATATGTAAGAACGTTGTTTTCCGGTCCCGCTCGCCCCTGCAAAACACACAAATTCTCCTGTATCTATCCTAAAACTATAATGATCGAAAATAATATGCTCTCCGAATTTTTTACAGATATCAATTCCTTCTATCATACTTTCTCCCCTTTCAAAACTCAAATAAACTTTCACCTCGCTTCAGAGAATCGAGCGTCCTCAGAAACTTTTTAAGGCCCATATTTCCGTTTGCTCATATACATCCATTATCGAGTCAAGGGGAATCTGCTCAAGCTCCCATGTCCCGTCCTCGTGCAATGTGACAAGCTCTGCTCCTCTCTGTTCTGTATCGTCTTCAATCCCCGGCATAGCCAGATAATCAATACTCATACCATAGGTCAGCCGAATGCCCTTATACTCCAGCGACATATTGTTGTAGTGGTCATGTCCGCAAAAAACAGCTTTTGTACTGCCAAGCTCACACATCCTGTCAAACAGTTTACTTGGATAATCGGAACAACATATCTTATCAATCATTCTCTCATTATTTTCCCCGAAAAAATATGTCACTTCTTCGCTGCCCTTCTCATACAGCTCATATGCGGTCCGGTACTGCTGCAGCGGAATATGAAAAAATGCCATAGAAGGAACTGTGCGCCCCTCTTCAGCATTCAGGCGCTCCACCTGTGCCGCGTACCAATCCACCTGATCGTCATGGATATAGTCATATACATTGATTCCCTCTCCGGTATAACTATTGCTGTCGATAAGGAATAGAGCGGTATTCATGCTCCCATCTTTATTTCGTACCTCAATCAACTGATTATTCCTTCCTGTGATATCCGGCTGGACATAAGGATACAGAAGTGTCCCCGACGTATTGTAGGACAGTGACTTATAAACTTCATTAAGCTCCTGTCCAGAAAACGCCGCCAGGCTTTCTGTATCATGGTTTCCGTAGGTAAATGCCCACGGAATCCCCATATTCCGCATGAAAGCCGCAAACTGATGCACCGGAGCCAGATTGTTTAGCGACATTGACATGATTCCTATGGGAAAGCAGAGATCGCCTGTCACAACAACAAGATCCGGCTTTGTATGTTCGATTTCCGCATAGCACGCTTTGAGCGCTTTCAGATCCTTCCGGTAAGAATAAAGACTTCCGCCTATATGAATATCTGTAAGGTGCAGGATTTTAAAATCTTCCTTCAAAGACGTAATCGTATAAATCCCCGTCTCTTCATCATAATCAATATCATTTTGGCTATGCTTCACTACAGGAACGGAATTGATATACCTCTGAGTGTACCATGTATCACGCCGCAACGCCAAATACCCAGAGAACGTGACGGCTGCTGCCGTGATCAGCGCAATCCTGCGTTTATTTATCACAATATTTTTATAAACGGCGCTTTTACGAAACACCAAATCATACACCCATATCATTGCCTGAAAGATAATTGCCGCCCCAATCAGGAAATTGACCGGATACTCCATATTTCCCCAGCAAAATATGATAACTGTCGCCGCTGCCGTCCAGTATACAGCCGAAAAAACAGTTATCCCCGCCAAATGTCTTTTATAATTTTCATTTTCAGAAAGATGTATCCTTCTTTGGATCATCTTCATGAGCATCCGGTTCTTAATACAGCAATAAAGCGGCACCTCAATGAATATAATATTCAGGAAAATATTTTCAACCAGTTCGTCAAGTTTTGAGCCTCCCCTGAAATAAAAACCAAGTTCTAACAGAATAAAGACTGTCATAACAGCAAAAAACAGGGCAATGCCGTTAAGCCTGCGCTTTGCGTACCGATCGGACAGACCTCTGAGATATTGGAACGACCCGGCGGTATATTTTTCTGACCCGCAATCCTTCTCGATCGACCAAAATCTGCGAACAAGAAGGGTAATGATTCCGCCAAGCAGCAAAATATAAAGAAGAACGAAACCCACATACGGCACACCTGCTGCCAGATCATAGATCAGCCATATCAGTTCGGCAAAGCTCATAACACTAAACAGCGAGATTGCGTAAATTCTCCGGCGCTGTCCGGCAAGCTCTTTTTGCAGTGTCTTTATATCTCTGACTCCTCCCGTCTGGCGCCATCTTCCAGCATCTTCCGCGCGGTATCCAGCCAGAACAGCCATATCTGACAGTCTGGTATATCTGCTGAATAGCTCTTCTAAGCATTTTTCTGCCTCTTCTGTATCCGCTTCTGACGTTCTTTTCCCCGGCAGTTTGTCCGGCTTACCCTCTTCCCGCATCCGCTCAAACTCACGGTTCAGAGCTATCTCAATCTTTTTCTGCGCCTGCTGAGTCTCCTCGGAGTATGGAATATTTTCAAAATACATCTGTACAAAATTTTTGATTCGTTCCGTCATCTATGCCCTCCGATCATTTTTCCCATCTAGACCACATCTAACTGCGGACCTTTCGGACTGCTATATAACGGCAGTGAGGCATATCCACGCCGCGGTAACGCTTTGTCCACGTATCTGACGCTGTCATGCCGTTTCTGAGTGCGACCCTCTGTGATGCAGTGTTCGTATCCCGGATGATCGAACAGACCTCTTCTGCACCAAGCTCCTCAAAGGCATACTGCCTGCACGCTCTGGCCGCTTCTATGGCATAGCCCTTATGCCAGTATTCCCGTCTGAACAAGTATCCGATCTCCAGTACTTCTCTGTCCTTCCACTGCTGCATGGTCAGTCCGCACTGTCCGATCAGCTCCCCGGATTCCTTCAGGATAACCGCCCACAATCCGTGCCCCAGTTTATCATAGCGTAAAATCTGCCTGTCAATCCACTCCCACACTTCGTCATCACGAAATGCACCTTCATATGCGTACATCGTCTCCTCATCTTGCAGAATCTTGCAGATCGGATCAAAATCAGACCGACTCATCTCCCTCATATACAATCTTTTAGTTTCAAGAATCATATTCTCTCCTTTCTCCTATGCCGCCCTTTTTCATACAGACAACCGACATCTTTTTTACGCCCAGCGGATCTGCAACAATGCCGCATTTTGCCATAAACAGAAAAAACAGATTCTCTTTCCCGCAGTCTTGCAGTCCTTCGTAGTTTCCCTGTCCTTTACAGATAACAACGTCTGCCGTTCTGAAGATTTTCTGAAAATGTGGCGACGTTCTATGTAAAACCGTTCCTAGCGAACCGTCACCGTTGGAAATCACTTCCGCAACCTCCTGCATGCCCGCCTCACTGGCATCATCCGCTGTAACATCATTCACGATCGGTTTCCCGCGCACTCCGTAATATACATAAAGTTCTTTATTATACTCCTTCAGCAGCGAGATAAAATACTTATCTAATACGATCTCGCCGCAGTTGTCACCAAGATACAGCAGGGTACGACTGCTCTTGACTGCCTGAAACAACTGCTTTGAATGATCGATTGCTATTTCGGTTTCAGCAATATCCTGTATCAATTCTTTAAAAGTATTTTCATCGAATCTGTGTCTTGCCGCAAAATCAATAAGATTTCCTGCTATGGCAAGCTTTAAGCCACATTCCAACCGCCTGCCGCTTTGATCAATAAGACCGCGTATCATATCTGACATGGACAACACAAGCTGATTATAGTAGCTTTTTATCTCCTTGTAAGGATTATCCGTCCCTACAACATCTATCATCAACCCCCATATCTCGCCCATGATCTCCGGATTCGACTTTGACATATCGCAGGTCTTAAGATAATCACCTGCAAGATTAATGAGCTGACCTTCCTTTTCCCTGCCTAGCTGCATAAATGCACTGATCTTTTTCATCTGACTGATATCACATTCAAAGCATTCCCGATGCATCCTACTTTTCCACTCCTTTTTCATCTTTTGCGCTTTGCATTTTCCAAATATGAGATAACTCTAGTATAATCCACACTAATTGCCTTTATGTTTCGGTGCAGAATAAATTTTCATATGCAAGGCGGAGGAATGAGGCGTAGTGGGCGCTACGCCGATTGACGACAACGTGGCAGATGGAAATTTAGCCAATCGAAACATAAGGTTAATTAGTGCGGATTATACTAGTCATGAAATTCTCACGCCTGCTGCCAGTTACATATTCGCAACGATGAGCAGCGCAAGAAACGCCACCGTGACGACCGTTCCCACCGACGCCAGGATATTTAAGATTCTGACGGTCCTTTCACCCAGTATTTTTGAACATACGGCAAACAGACCGATACCGATCACCCCGCCCAGAGTATTGCCCAGCAGATCTGTAATGTCACTTGCACCAATGGCAAAACAATACTGCAGAGTTTCATACAGCAGACTCACTGCAAATATGGGCAGAACCTTTCCAAGAAAGCTGATGTTTTGGCCAAGCATCGAAAGATATATTCCAAACGGAATAAAGACGGCGATATTCAGAATAATCTCCGACAGCTCCACCTTGCCATTCACGATCACGGAACCTGCAAATGGAATAAGGTTCATACTTCGGAGATTTATTTTGCGGAGCGCTTCTATATCAAGCTCCATCTTAAATAATATGATCCACGTCAGTACAGCCAGATACACTATAAGCAGTCCTAATGTTACCTTTTTTGATCCTGTATTTTTCTTTCCTCTCATCAAACCAGCTCCTTCATATTATAGTTTCCGGATATATTATAGTCTCATCAAGAAAGGTACTCAACACGGTATTCTCTTAATATATATTAAGATTTTTTAAACGTATCCTCTATTCGATAAATGAGTGGCTCATGATATAAAACTCTTCCTGACTTGGCTGCTGTCTTTTCTCCATTCTTTCCAGACCGTCATCATACTTTTGCGCCTCTTTCTCATTAACAGCCATCACCGGGCTGTCGTAAAACGTCCATGTCTTCATATCCAGCGCGCCCAAGACAAGCTCCTTTACCAGCATTGCCGCCGGATACTTTCCTGTTTCCACACATACCTTGTATTTCTGGCAGCTCTTAAAGCCAAGCCCTACATAATTTGCCGGGCTTCCAAATATCACGACGACTTCATATCCCAGCTCCTTTGCCCGCCGAAAAGAATGCTCCATAAGCATTTTCCCGTACCCGCGTCTCTGATACTCCGGGAGAATGCTTACCGGTCCAAAAGTCAGGATAACTTTCTCTTTGCCTTGCTCATCGACCAGTCTAGACTTCGTATACATGATATTTCCAATAACCCTGCCGTCTAACTCCGCCACAAAATCCAGCTCCGGTACAAAGTCCTCATGTTCCCGCATGATATGTACCAGATAATGCTCTGTGCACCCCGGCACGTACTTGTTATAAAATGCCTTTCTGGTTATCTCTTCAACGATATCATAGTCTTTCTCTTCTTCATTTCTGATCTGAATCATATTAAAATGTCCCTTTCTTTTTCGGTATGACGAAAACCACGATTTTCATAGTCTAAATATAGCGTTTTTGACAAAACGATATTAACAATTTACCGAGTTATATTTTTGTGTTACTGCATAATCATAACTAAAATAAAATTTTACTAAGACCGCCGGCTCTGTACTGTGTGAGCAGTTCCAACCAGTGGGTATCCGGTGGGTTATAGAGCGCTTACTCCTGTAATATAAATATACCTCAATATGAGACGAATGAAAATGATTTTTTAACTTTCACAAATTCGCCTTACAAGAATTCGTTACTAAAGTCAAAAAATATCCCTGCTGGAATCCTGAACTCTATGATTCTTTATGGATTCCTGCAGGGATGCTTTTAATGGTGTTTTGAATGATGTCTTTTTCCGTTCTTATGGATTTTCTTATGCTCTTTGCAGTATCTCTTACAATTGCTCTTTTTCTTATGCCTCTTATGATGGTAAGGGCAGTAGACTCCCTTTCGGCTTTTGCTGTAAGAGCTGCTGTGGTGGCTGCTGCTGTGATGACCATGAGCCATAACAGGAGCATTGAAGCTTCCCGACAGCACGACGGCAGTCAGCATGATTACAACTGCTTTTTTCCATTTCTTTAATATTCTCATTCCCTGTGCCTCCTTGTATTGTAAAAATTTGTCTTTTATAAGTAATACGTCCTGGTCTTTACAATCCTTGCAAAAAAATCATTATTTTTTTGCACATACAGATTTAGCTGCTTCCCCGCACAGGAAATGTCCGCCGTCAGTCATTTTCTCACATTAAAGTATCAGTGCCTGTGGTCATGGTGTCCACCATGGCTTTCGTTTCCTCCGTTATCATTGTTGTGTTCATCATTTCCAGAGTCTTCGTAGTTTTCATCGCTTCCGCCGTTTTCAAAGTCCTCGTAACTCCCATCGCTTTCTTCATGTCCATGCCCCTTACAGGTCTCAATTTTGTCCTCGATCTCGCCCATGGACATTTCGTGGCACTCCTCCATGGTAACAGACTCATCAAACTGAGAAAGCTCCTGACATGCCCGGTATTTCCCGAAGGACATCTCATACTGATGCGCCTCCTCCCTGCTGGCCAGATTGCTGGTATAAGTCTGCGCGCCGTACTTTTCGGACATCTCATCCCCTCTGATCTCCTCAAGCATAGTCACCCACCTATCTGAAATAATCGTGATAAACACCCTTGAATCCTCTGTCAGATAACCGGAATCACTCTCATCCCCAAGAAGGCGGCCGATTGCCTTAAGATAAGGCACATTTTTCAGCGGCACCTTGTCAAGGATATTCCTTCCATCCTGGTTATATGCATCTGCCTCCACGACTCTCCCAAAGCGGTTGATGCCAAGCTCTACAGAAGGATTGACATCTATACTGATATAGGATACCGGCCTTATATATACCGTGTATCCCCCTCCGGTCAGGAGCAGGCTTATACATGCTGCCGCAAAAGCATACCAGCGTATTCTTTTTAATCTGGTGCGCCGCTTTTGCTCCCTCAGATACTCCATCGTATTTTGCTTAAGCTCCTCCGATGCCCGAATCTCTTTCATACTGTCGCGAATCACATTCATACCCACTCACCTCCTAACCTCTCCCGAAGAAGCTCTCTCGCCCTTGAGAGCCATGAGTAAACGGTATTTTCCTTTTTCCCGAGTATCCTTGCGATCTCTACCGCAGGATAATCCTCATAATAATGCAGGTAGATGACGTTCCTGTACTTTTCCGGAAGCGAAAGCACCGCCTCTAAGACTTCCGAAGACATGTCGTCAAGAACCTCTCTCTCCTCTTCGATCATATCAAGAGGCACCCATTTTCTGCGGGCTGCGTACCTGAGATGATCGGTACACGCATTGATCGCCACCCGCGCAAACCATGCTTTCTCATGCTCTCTGCTCTCAAAAGGCTTGTCATAAAGCAAGTATTTCAAATATACATTCTGAAAGACATCCTCTGTGTCATACTTATTCTTCAAATGCAAAAAGCATATCCTGCGCACCATATCGGCATAAGCTTCCATGACTCTGCTTAAATCCTCTTCGCTTTTCAAGACCTCTTCCTCCCTTACCCTCAGAAAAACGAACTTCTCCGCTCATACACCAGATCCGTTATCCCATTATAAGACTGCGTTTCCCGCAGCCTCAAATTTATCTCCCGGTCCAGTCCGCCAAAAAGACGGATGCCTTTTCCCAAAATTACCGGAATCACAGAAATATAATAAATATCGATCATGTCCTCCCGCATTAACTGCCGGATAATCTCTGCCCCTCCGCAGATCCAGATATCCTTCCCCTTCTCCTTAGCCAGCCGTTTCACCAGATTGCACGGATCTTCTCGTGAAAATATGATCTTCTCCGCAGAAACCACATCCCTATGGGTAATGACGTAGCTGGACAGGTCAGCGTAAATCCATTCTGACGGCGACAACTCTGTAACTATCTGATGGTATGTATTCCACCCCATGACAACTGTATCCACGTCTTTTACAAAATCCGAATACACATCAACATTCTCCGCATTCTCGTCCTGACCCTTGAGCCAGTCCACACCGCCCTCACTGTCAGCGATATATCCGTCAAGACTCATAGCAATAAACAATACGACTCTTCTCATACTCATACCTCTCACATCACTTGCCGAAAAAGACATATCTCAACTTCATCTGCATATAGCTTTATTTTTTTCATAAGGCATTGGCTCTGGATTTTCCATATGCAGCCGGGCGATTTTATCGCATATGATATCATACAGATCATCTTCCACATAAGCGATCCTGTTCATATCGATTTCATCCTGCGGAATCTCCCCATCATTTACTTTTCTGCTGTATTCACCGTATGATTTCAGCCTTGCCATAATCGATGCTGCTTCTTCTTTTTCATCCTCAGAAAATATAGACTGCTCCGATAATTTGTTACTTATAAAATCGCAAAAATACGCAAAATCCTCGTCCCAATTGATATTCCCGTTCTCCTGCGCCTCCCAGCGCAGCTTTTCAATCTCTCTTAACAGCTCTCCTTGCAGACTGTCCGCCTGTCCTTCTTCCGGGACATAATTTTTCCAGATATATCTGCACACATCTGTATACTTTTGAATCTTCCTTTTTCTCAGGCTATCAAATATACCCATACCTTCCATCCTCTCTTTTTCGCAGGCTATATCGACCTTCGGGCATGATATCCTGCTGCCTTTGACAGCATCACTCTCCCTTTACGTACACATCAAAACGATTCCTTATCATAAATTCCCTGTTTTCCTGTATAGCTTTTCCGTCCTCTGCCGAAATCTCAGCCGTATCCTTTTCCACCGCTTTAATCTGGCTTTCAAGTTCCTCAAGCTTCTTTTCCAGCAACTTGATACTTTCTTCCGAACCCACGCTGTCTTTGGATGTAGCTTTCAAAAGCAGCAGCGAGTTTTGTATAGATTTCCTTTCCTCCACTAATGACCTTTGTTTCTTTTCATTCTCCTCTTCCGTATTCACATTTGCAGAATTCATCTGGTTGTTCTGACACATCACAGCCTTTGGATTAACATACTCCGTTCTTAATGCGTTCATCATATTCTTCCTTCTCCTTTTCCTGTCTTTTTCACACCATACTCTCGGCAGACAAGAGGTGTATATCCTATGTCCGATGAGATATTCATGTGGTACACAGATATATCGGAGAATCTTTGTGTCACAACAAGCCGTTTTACGCAAATGGTCACTCTCCCTCCGCAGACGGCTTGAGACACAACAGTATACTAAGGCTGAACCGCCCCTGATCCCTCTTTATCTCCATGGTTCCCCCATATTTCTTAACTGTCCGTTTCATATTCTTCAGTCCGGTTCCATAATCCTTCTCACAAAACGGATCCTGTCTGTCTCCGCCAAAGCCAGACACTGTTGATTGACTGGACGGATCATCGGTATTCGTCACAATGATGAACAGGAAATACTGTTTCATTCCTGCCTGAACTGTGATTTCTGCTTTCTTTTGCTCTCTCTTCATACATGCCTGTATCGCATTGTCCATGGCATTTGCCAGAAGAGTACACAGATCCGCATCCTCTATGAAGAACCTTTTTGAAAAATGAGCGTCACAGCTTACCTGTATCCCCCTCGTCTCTGCAAAGCTTATCTTCTCTTTTAAAAGAACATCTGCCGCCAGATTGCCCGTGTCAATCCCAACAATCAGATTATCCGAACGGCTGCTTAAGCTTCTGAAATAATTCTCTGCCTCCGCATATCTCTTTTCATATACCAATCCCGACAGGATCAGAAGGTGGTTGTCGATATCATGCTGAAATGCAAGATACCGCTCATTTCTCCTTTTGGCTTCACCCAGATGGTCAAGAATATACCGATAAGAAGACTCCTTCTCCTCCCTCATACGCGCAAGGCTTTCAGAGATAACGCAAAGGCCTCCTGCCATCAGGACTGCCAAAAGTCCCGATACCGCCAACTGTACTGTGATCCCCATTTGCTCACTCATAGTTTTCTGTACAAGGCGACTCATAAAAACCGTCTGAAATCCTTCCATAAATGTATACAAAGTAAGGATTATCGAAACAGGAGCAATCGTCTCATACATCTTAAGTTTCGTGGAAAAAACAGCAAAACAGAAGATTACGCCTGCGTGCAGAACTAATCTGCACACCTCGGAGCTATGCAGGTACATGACCAGAAATGTAAGCACGCAGTTTATGAAAAGACAGACCAGCGCATGCGCCTTCTTCCTGACCCGGGTAAGATTCTGCAAAAATAATATCTCAAAAAAGCAGAGAAGAGCATTGAGAAAAACCCACCATATATAAAACCCAGCACAATAGAATCCTGTCTCTACCATCCAGTCACCTCATCCTTCAGAAAATCCAAAAGCCTCTGCATAAATTCCTGCTGCCTTCTCCTTGATACCAGCACCCTTTCCCCACTGTCAAGAATTGCCGTTCCCCTCTCCACCGAGAAGGTATGCGCCATATTTACAAGAAAGCTTCTGTGGCAGCGGAAAAACCGTCCGTCAAGCTGCCCCTCCAGCATATCCAGTGTCCCAGAATACTCATAGCAGCCATCCACCGTATGAATGCAAAGCCGGTGGTCAAACACCTCGCAGTACGTAATATCACTAATCAGTATCCTTTCAAACACTCCGTTTTTTATCAGAGCAAGGGTTCTGCATTCTGTCTGATAAAGCCGCTCTCTGGCTCTGTCAAGGGCAAGAAAAAGTCTCTCCTTTGTAACCGGCTTTACCAGATAGTGTACCGCCCCCACATCAAAAGCATCCAACACATATTTTTTATAGGCCGTGACGAAGATAACCGGACTCCTCCCGCCAAATCGTTTCGCCACCTCCACACCGTCTATACCAGGGAGCTTCAAGTCTAAAAGAAGCACGTCAAATGCCCCCTGCTCCCGCATCAGCTCCTCACCTGACATAAATGTCCGTATTCCGGTATGCAAACCTTTGCTTTTCACATAGCATTCCGCCATTTCCTCTAATTTTTCCAGCATATAACCGTCGTCTTCACATATGGCTAATGAATTCATCCTTGTACCGCTTTCCTTATTTAATCTTCTGCTTTATATGCAAATGGCAAAAGCTCCTTCGCCCTGATCTTTTTCTCCTCCTCATGAACCATGAGGATTACTTCACATTCCGGCATATAATCATACAACATCTGACGGCAGTTTCCACAAGGCGGTATGATTTCTTCCCCTTCCTTTCCCCGGACCGCCACGATCGTCTCAAAGTCACGCTCCCTCTGAGTGATCGCTGCCCCTATGGCAACCTGTTCGGCACAGGCTCCATGCAAGGAATAGACATTGACGCCCGTATAGACATTTCCACTCTTACACCGAACCGCTGCCCCTACAGTATGATTATAATTAATTCCGTCATAGTTTAGGCGGATAGCTTTCCGTGCCTGCGCGATTAGCTCCTGATCCTTATCCGTCAATAGATTTCCGTTATTTGATAACCACATAATTCTATCTCTCCTCTTTACAATTCATCCTGCCAACAATATTACCAAAAAGTATTTATATAAAAAATGTGGGAGACAGAAACCGTCTCCCTAAAATTTGCTGTAATTTTTATTTGTTACACAAAACTTATATCATAACAGAGATCAGCCAACGCCCTACCCTACTCCCCAAACTCGCCTTCTGCGATAGAGATATCAATATCAAACTTTGTATTTTCACCTGCGACGATAAAATACTACCGCCAAAAAAATCAAATATATTGCCACCGAATACATGACACATGCAAGAATCTGCCGCTGTTTCTGTTCCCGGACAAGTATAGCCTGCTGCTGCTTTTCCAGCATCTCTGTTTTTACTGACAAATCATCTATCTCTGATGATTTCAGCAGATAATCCGTTGTAACATCAAAAACTGCGCTTAATGCGACTATTTTCTCTAATTCCGGTGTCGCCTGACCGCTCTCCCATTTTGAAATGGACTGTCTGGAAACATCCAGCTTTTCCGCAAGCTGTTCCTGTGTAAGATCCTTTGCCTTTCGAAGCGTTAATAATTTTTCTGAAAAATTCATCTTGTTCTATCCTCCTTGTTTTGATACCTAAACGATATCAAACAATCCGGTTGCTTTCCATACATAACTCTGTACATATATGCAACCAGCGGTGGAAATACAGCGACATTGCACCTCTTCTAAACATATCCCCGACTTACTTTTCTCCGCTTTTTATAAATTCGATCAACTCTTCTAAACCCGTAAAATCATCATAATCTCCATATATTTCTTCCCGATGATAGACAACCCCGTTTTTTTCATTCCTTTCAAGACAGTCAAGCAAAGTTTCAACCCCATACCGTTTAGCAAATACCGTAAATCCATATGGTTTGATTTTTGACAAAAGACCTTTACTGCAGTCCTCTTCACAGAGAAAGCAATTAGCTAATCCCTTTTTGATGGAGCACTTTCGATTTTCACACCAATCCTTATCAGGACATTCACCAGAATTGCAGCCGTTACATCTGGTATTCTCGGAGCATAGACAGCAAGCCAGACCACATCTCGCAATTCCAAGTTCTCTTTTCATTCAGCCATCTCCTCTCTCACCTGAAAACAGAAGCGGCACAAATTCTACAAATGCAGTACTCTGTCCTTTATTTCCTGAGTCCTGCCTTGATTCCAGAACTGTGTTCCGATATACCCGCAGGTCCTTCTCGCCACAAACATGTGATTCTGATCGCGGTTCCCACAGTTCGGGCACTCCCATACAAGCTTCCCTGTCTCATCCTCCTTAACCAGAATCTCTCCATTATAGCCGCAGGATTCACAGAAGTCGCTCTTTGTATTCAGCTCCGCATACATAATATTGTCATAGATGAATCTCATCACTGAAACTACCGCCGGAATGTTGTTCTGCATATTCGGAACCTCCACATAGCTGATCGCTCCGCCCGGTGACAGCTTCTGGAAATCCGCCTCGAACTTGAGCTTGCTGAAGGCATCGATCTCTTCTGACACATGCACATGATAGCTGTTCGTAATATAGTTCTTATCTGTAACTCCCGGAATGACTCCAAATCGCTTCTGAAGACACTTTGCAAACTTATATGTGGTAGATTCCATCGGAGTCCCATATACAGAGTAGCTAATGTTTTCCGCTGTTTTCCATTCTTTACACTTATCATTCAATCTCTGCATAACCGACAGGGCAAATGGTCTTGCTTCTGGATCAGTATGAGATTTTCCCAACATACGTACACACATCTCATAAAGACCCGCATATCCCAGTGAAATCGTGGAATAGCCATTATATAAAAGCTTATCTATCGGCTCGCCCTTCTTAAGCCTTGCCAGCGCCCCGTTCTGCCACAGAATCGGAGCCACATCAGATATCGTTCCAAGAAGCCTCTCATGGCGGCAGCGCAGCGCCCTGTGACACAGCTCCAGACGCTCATCTAAGATTTCCCAGAACTTTTCCATATTGCCTTCGGAAGAACATGCCACGTCAACAAGATTGATCGTAACAACTCCCTGATTAAATCTTCCGTAGAACTTATGGCTTCCGTCCGGATTCCTCTGAGAATCCTCAACCGTGAGGAAGGAACGGCAGCCCATGCAGGTATATACTTCTCCCTGCTTCAACTCTCTCATGATCTTAGCAGAGATATAGTCCGGCACCATCCGCTTTGCTGTACACCTCGCCGCGAGCTCTGTCAGATACCAGTACTTGGAATCGGATGTCACATTATCCTCGTCCAGAACATAGATCAGCTTCGGAAATGCCGGTGTGATCCACACACCTGCCTCATTCTTTACGCCCTGCATTCTCTGGATCAGCACTTCTTCTATGATCATAGCAAGGTCTTCTCTTTCCTGCCCATCCTTCGCTTCATCCAGATACATAAACACCGTTACAAACGGCGCCTGTCCGTTACAGGTCATAAGCGTGATCAACTGATACTGAATGGTCTGGATACCGCTCTTGATCTCCTCGCGAAGCCTTCTCTCCGTCACCCTGTCAATGATCATATCATCCAAGCTCTCACGGCAGTCCTTACGCTCTTCAACTACGGCATTGCGTATCTTCTTTCTGCTGATATCCACAAACGGCGCCAGATGAGCCAGCGAAAAGGATTGTCCGCCGTACTGATTGCTGGCAACCTGTGCAACAATCTGTGTCGTCACGTTACAGGCCGTAAAGAAACTATGCGGCTTCTCGATCATCGTCTCGCTGATAACCGTACCGTTCTGCAGCATGTCCTCCAGATTAATAAGATCGCAGTTATGCTCTTTCTGGGCAAAATAATCCGAATCATGAAAATGAATGATCCCCTCTTCATGCGCCTGCACCACTTCCTCTGGAAGCAGTACACGTCTTGACAGATCTTTACTTACCTCTCCTGCCATATAATCTCTCTGCGTAGAATTGATCACGGGGTTCTTATTGGAATTCTCCTGATTCACCTCTTCATTCAAATGTTCAATAAGCGCAAGTATCCCGTTATCTGTTGTATTAGACTTACGTGTAAGCTCACGTTTATAGCGGTAGCGGACATACTTCTGTGCTACCTCATAACCCCTCATCTCCATGATACCAGTCTCTACCATATCCTGAATATCTTCCACATGCACCGCACGGCGCATCTCCTGCACTTTATCCGCAATCGTATCCGCAATCGCCATCACCTGATATTCATTCATCTGATGGAGCTTATCTACTTCACGGTTCGCTGCCTTTATTGCATTAACGATCTTATCAAGATCAAAGCTTACCTCTTCTCCATTACGCTTAATTACATTCGTCTTTACTTCCATACGCACTTTATAACCCCCGAAAACATAATACGCAAAATATTGTTTCTATTTTTGTCCAGCACACTATATATTGTGTGCTGCTTTTCTATAATACAGCATATTATCACTTTTGAAAAGATGTAATTTGAATTTTTTATATTATTTTTTGTCTTTCTCACCGACTGCCCATTTTACAGGGTTAACGGATATTTATCTGTCAGGCTTTTTACTAATCCCCTTGCCTTTGCCACGTTGTTCTCACTCTTAATTACCATTACGATCGCCTCTGCAATGGTCTCCATATCCTCTTCTTTCATGCCGCGCGTCGTAACTGCCGGAGTCCCAAGACGCACGCCGCTTGTAACAAATGGAGAACGTGGGTCATTCGGAACCGTATTTTTATTGCAGGTAATATGCGCCTCATCCAGAAGCTTCTCCAGTGTCTTTCCTGTAACCTCTTCCTCTCTGAGATCTACAAGCATCAGATGATTATCTGTCCCCCCAGACACGATCTTGATGCCTCGTGACATCAGACCCTTGCACAGCGCCTGCGCATTCTTCACGATCTGCTCCTGATACTCTTTAAATGACGGTTCAAGCGCCTCCTTAAAGCATACAGCCTTTCCTGCGATCACATGCTCTAACGGACCTCCCTGAATACCTGGAAATACCGCTTTATTAAAGTTGAACTTTTCTGCTGCTTCCTGACTGCATAAGATCATACCGCCCCTCGGCCCTCTCAATGTCTTGTGGGTTGTTGTCGTCACAACATCTGCGTATGGGATCGGACTTGGATGAAGGCCCGCTGCCACAAGTCCTGCAATATGTGCCATATCCACCATAAGATATGCGCCCGCTTCATCTGCAATCTCCCGGAATTTCTTAAAATCAATCGTCCTCGCATATGCACTTGCCCCAGCGATAATAAGCTTTGGCTTCTCTTTAAGCACCGTCTCACGAACAGCCTCATAGTCTATTACACCCTCATCATTTACCCCATAAAAAGACGTCTCAAAATAGGAGCCTGACATATTTACCGGAGAACCGTGCGTCAGATGTCCGCCGTGGTCAAGATTCATGCCAAGTATCTTGTCACCCGGTCTAAGCATCGCAAAAAACACTGCCATATTCGCCTGTGCGCCGGAATGAGGCTGCACATTGGCATACTCACACCCAAAAAGCTCCTTTGCCCTGTCTCTCGCCAGATTCTCTACTACATCTACGCACTGGCAGCCGCCGTAATACCGCTTTCCCGGATAGCCTTCTGCATATTTGTTCGTCAGCGGGCTTCCCATCGCTGCCATGACCGCTTTACTCACCCAGTTCTCAGAAGCAATCAGCTCTATATGCGAATTCTGGCGCTCCATCTCATCTGTGATCGCCTGTGCGATCTCAGGATCTGCATTTTTGATCTCATCAAATGTATACATCTGTCACCCTCCCTAATTTTAACGTAGTACAGAGTATCATATCATACTTTAGACCAAAAATACAGTATAAAAACAACAGGCATTAGAGCCATTTCTAATGCCTGTTACATCTTTTCTTCTTCCACATATGTTGCCAGATATCCCGCCCGGCTGATGATATACCGCAGGTTATCTTCAGATACCGCATTCTGCACCCCCGCCTCTTAATTCCTTCCCCTGACTTCACGGATTCCCTCAAGCACCTTCGCCCTTGCCTCTTTCGCCTTCTCCGGTCTCAGATCCGCGGTTCCTTCAAGAGGATAAGATATCCCCAGATTTTTATACTTTAAGACGCCCATCGTGTGATAGGCAAGTACGTCCAATCCTTTCAGATTCCGCCACTTTCCGATCAGACGCCCAAGCTCATTAAGCTCTTTTTCTCCGTCCGTGATTCCCGGCACGCACACATGGCGGACAATAACCGGAATATCTGCTGCCTCAAGCGCCTTCGCGAATGCAAGAACAGGCTTCTGGCTCTTAGATGTCAGTTTCAAATGTCCTTCCTCTGCGCTATGCTTTACATCCAAAAGCACCAGGTCTGTCACTGCAAACAGCCGCTCAAATTCCTCTTTCCTCTTATCGCAATACACGATTCCTGATGTATCAAGGCAGGTATGGATCTGCCGTCTCTTTGCCTCGGAAAATAATTCTACAAGGAAGGAAAGCTGCATTAAAGGTTCCCCTCCGGTCGCAGTTATCCCTCCGCCCCGATAAAACGGCCGGTTCCGCTCATACATTTCCATGAGTTCCTCCACAGTCTTTTCACTCCCTCCAGACATCGACCATGTATCTGGATTATGACAATACTGGCATCGCATAGGACACCCCTGAAAGAATATAACAAAACGAACTCCGGGACCATCCACGGTCCCGAAGCTCTCAACTGAATGGATCCGCCCCATACTACATCCCTTCATGGAAGGTTCTTGAGATAACCTCATCCTGCTGTTCTCTGGTCAGTTTGTTAAAGTTTACCGCGTAGCCCGATACCCTGACGGTAAGCTGCGGATATTTCTCTGGATGCGCCTGTGCATCCAAAAGAGTTTCCTTTGTAAATACGTTTACATTCAGATGATGTCCGCCCTTTTCTGCGTAACCATCAATCAAATGTACTAGATTGTCAACCTGTGCTTCACTGATATTCATACGTATATCCTCCTTCTAATCTGCCCGAATACTATCGGTATTATCTGCTCATCGTTTCATTCGCTTAAATATGCCGGCGCTGTCACTCATCCCTGTCATCTTCTATGAACGGCTCTTCACACGCACAGTCCGGCTGCATGGAAAAGCTCAAATCATCAATACTAATCTCATCAAACAGCACTGTATCCTCTTTTCCAAGCGCTCCCGGAATAATGGAAAATGTATTGGAAATTCCGTCCTGCGCATCCTTAAAGGGCATCTTGGATACAGAACTTAAGGAGGCGACAGCTCCTTTATTGTCCCTGTGATGCATCGGATTTGCTCCCGGCGCAAATGCTTCTCCGGCTTTTCTTCCGTCAGGCGTGGATCCCGTATTTTTGCCATATACAACATTTGATGTAATGGTAAGGATCGACGTGGTCGGGATTCCGCCTCTGTAAGTGTGGTTTCCTTTAATATAATGCATAAACTCACGCACTACATCATAGGCGATATCGTCAGCCCGGTCATCGTCATTGCCATATTTGGGAAAATCTCCCTCAACCTCATAGTCAACTACGATACCATTCTCATCGCGGACGGCCTTAACTTTCGCATATTTAATCGCAGAAAGGGAATCAGCCACTACGGAGAGTCCGGCAATCCCTGTCGCAAACCACCTTGTCACCTTCTTGTCATGAAGCGCCATCTGGATACGCTCATAACAGTATTTATCATGCATATAGTGGATAATATTGAGGGTATTCACATACACCTGCGCCAGCCACTTCATCATGTCGTTAAAACGCTCCATAACTTCGTCGTAATCAAGATACTCGGAAGTGATCGGACGGTACTTCGGTCCCACCTGCTTCTTTGAAATCTCATCTACGCCGCCGTTGATCGCATAGAGCAGACACTTCGCAAGGTTCGCCCTTGCCCCAAAGAACTGCATCTCCTTGCCGACGCGCATAGAAGATACGCAGCACGCGATCGCATAGTCATCTCCATGGGTCACACGCATAAGATCGTCATTCTCATACTGTATTGATGAAGACATGATAGAGGTTCTTGCACAGAACCGCTTAAAGTTTTCCGGCAGTCTCACGGACCACAGAACCGTAAGGTTCGGCTCCGGCGCTGTCCCAAGATTTGAAAGAGTATGAAGATACCGGTAAGACATCTTTGTAACCATAGATCGTCCGTCGATTCCCATGCCGCCGATCGACTCCGTTACCCAAGTCGGATCGCCTGAAAACAACGCATTATATTCCGGTGTTCTGGCAAATTTTACAAGTCTGAGCTTCATAACAAAATGATCCACAAATTCCTGAATCTCTTCCTCCGTAAATGTACCATTTGCCAGATCACGTTCCGAATAGATATCTATAAATGTGGAGGTGCGCCCCAGAGACATCGCCGCCCCGTTCTGCTCCTTAATCGCTGCCAGATAGCCAAAATACATCCACTGAATTGCTTCCTTTACATTTGCAGCCGGCTTAGAGATGTCAAACCCGTAGATCGCGCCAAGCTCTTTTAATTCCTTTAGCGCTTTGATCTGTTCGGACAACTCCTCGCGCTGCCTTGTTACATCCGAGTACATGATAATTCTCGTTCCGTCTTTCTGCCTCTGTTTGTCCTCAATAAGACGGTCAAGTCCGTAAAGCGCCACACGTCTGTAGTCGCCGATAATACGCCCGCGCCCATACGCATCCGGAAGACCGGTAATAATATGGCTGGAACGGCATGCACGCATCTCTGGAGTATAGGCGTCAAATACACCATCATTATGAGTCTTTCTGTGTTTCATAAAAAACTCTACAATTTCAGGATCGACCTGATACCCATTATCCTCGCATGCCTTTACCGCCATACGGATACCGCCGTAAGGCTGCAGGGCGCGTTTAAAAGGCTTGTCTGTCTGGAAGCCCACGATCTTTTCCTTATCCTTATCAAGATACCCCGGCCCATGAGAAGTAATTCCTGATACAATCTTTGTATCCATATCAAGAACACCGCCCTTTTCACGCTCTTCTTCGGACAGCCTGAGCACCTGCTCCCAAAGCTCCTTTGTAGCTTGTGTGGGACCGGCAAGAAATGATTCGTCACCTTCATACGGTGTATAGTTCTTTTGGATAAAATCCCGGACGTTGATCTCCTTTTCCCAGACGCCGCCCTTAAATGATGTCCATTCCAGTTGCATAAATTCCTCCATTCTTTATTCACATCACTGTGAAAGATAAAATTGTCAGTTTTCTCTGTCGAGTATAAGATACCCTATTGTTAATTTTATGTCAACCATTTGAGATGTACAATTTCGAGAACAATTCTCATTATCTCCCGTTTTATTGAAAAGTATACATTTCTTAAAATTGTCATCAAAAAAAGAACAGTTACGATTAGACCTTTCGTAAACTGCTCTTTTTCATTCTATTTCTACACCGCCGTTAAAGAAACAGACACAACGCTGCAATCAGCACAATCAACAAACCAATGTATACTGCTAAAAAGCATTTGTTATTTGCTTTATTAATAAAAATCAATATAATACCAAAAAATAATGCAATTACTATTCCAAGAGAGATATTCATGGGAATAATAAATTCCTTCGTCATATTTTCGCTTTTAATATTAGAGAAATTAACCATTATCAAAGAAAAAATCGAAACGAAAACACCCATAATCGTTAATATATTTGCATAAATACGATTTATCTTTTCATCAAGGTCTTTGTTTGTATCCTTCAATTTTTCCATTCTTTCTTCATATTCGTCTTTATATTTCGCTAATCCTCGATACTGTTCTTCATCGTTAAAAGAGGCCCCCGTCTGCTGCTTATAGGTCTTTTCCGGTATACCTGTCAATTGTTCAAAAATAATCTGTGCAATATTATCATTCTTTTTAATTTTAATCATTCCAGAGGTTATATTTTGCACACGCAAATAAAGATATGTTTTATGACCCGGATAATAATGTGGCCCGGATACACTTAATCCCTGTCTCATCCTGGAATTCTTCTCCCCTATTCGCCCCATCAGATCATCTGGCATCTGAATCTGCTCTCTTGTTTTAATAAAAATGATTTCTCCCGGTCTTAACACATAGGAATCCTCTAATTTATCCTCATTAATTATTCCCTGAATATGAAGATCGTAGGATATTGCTGTAACATTCTTCTCATCATATCCTTCTATGATAAGCCTGCCGCCTCTTTCTTTTATATCTTTGTCTGTCAATATCATACTCTCACCTCTTTCATCAGGGATTTCTTTTCATTATAGCATAATCCGCTTGAAATTCAAGAATCCTCTCCACGATTTTACTCTTAAGTAAAATCTAATCGAAAATTTTTATCTTTTATGTATAGCATTATTTCAACAAGAGAATATAATAAATACTGAGACACGTGGGTTATTATAGTTAGAGGGTGATATTTTTGCAGGCGTTTGCGATTTTGATGATTCCGTTTCTTGGAACATCGCTTGGTTCAGCGATGGTATTTTTTATGCGCGAAAAAATGAACGGCAAGGTTGAAAAGCTGCTTCTGGGATTTGCCTCAGGAGTGATGATCGCGGCCTCCGTCTGGTCGTTACTGATTCCGGCGATCGAACTTTCCGAAGCGCAGAACATAGCCGGATGGATTCCGGCAGCGGCAGGATTCCTCTTTGGCATAGCGTTCCTGCTTCTACTAGACAGCCTGATTCCCCATCTTCACAAAGACAGTGACAAGCCAGAGGGAATCCGTACAACGCTTCCCCGCACTACCATGCTGCTTTTCGCAGTGACTCTCCACAATCTTCCGGAGGGTATGGCTGTGGGTGTGACTCTTGCAGGAGCATTGCTTGGAAATACAGGTATTACTATGGCAGGAGCATTTGTGCTGTCCGTTGGGATCGCTATCCAGAATTTTCCAGAGGGCGCCATCATCTCCATGCCCCTTCGGAGCGAAGGAATGTCCCGGAAAAAGGCGTTTGCCGCCGGGGTTCTGTCTGGCATTGTGGAGCCCGCCGGAGGACTGATCACAATCCTCCTTGCAGAAAGTGTAACACGCATCCTTCCATATCTGCTTTCATTTGCGGCAGGAGCGATGATTTATGTAGTAGTGGAAGAACTGATACCGGAATCTCAGAGCGGAGAGCATTCGAACATAGGGACGATCGGAGTGGCGTTGGGATTTGCGCTCATGATGATCTTAGATGTGGCGCTGGGATAATATCAAATATCCGCAGATAGTATGTAGGGATCACATGGCATGACCTTTCATACTGTCCGCGGATATTTATTATTTCTCTATACTCCTAATTTTTCTTTCCATTCTGCTTCCTTAAAGCCCGGAAGCACAAAATCCTCACTGACTATGACCGGGCGCTTTACCAGCATCCCGTCTGTGGCAAGAAGCGCATACACTTCTTCGTCGGACATCTCCGTAAGCTCATCCTTAAGACCTAACTCCCGGTATTTCATACCGCTGGTATTAATAAAACGCTTTATTCCAAGACCACTCTTTTTATGCCACCGGGAAAGCTCCTCCGCCGTAGGATTCTCCTCTGTGATATGACGGGATTCAAAATCAATCCCCTGCTCTCTCAGCCATTTCTCTGCTTTCTTACATGTACTGCACTTTGGATATTCCACAAACAATATACTCATCTTTTTCTCTCCCTCTACATCATGCCAGTATCTGATCAAATGATATTCCTGCCGAGACGGAAATATCAGAAACCGCTATGCCGCCCGACATATCAGCACCCGCTGCTATGGTATCTATCGGCATCTCCAAAACCGCCGCCGCTGCCGCCCCAAAGGGTGAATAATCCATGTAGCGTTCTTCCTCATCCCGATTGCGGAACTGTACTGCGTGATTCGCATCCGCAAGATGTCCCTCCATGGCGATCCCCCTGTCTGATATCTTACGGGCATTGCGCTTTTTCTGAAGCTCCAGCTTAAGCTTCTCCTGCTTTTTCTTCTCTGTCGCTCTCTTCTTCTTTATCTTTGTCAATTCTTCCTCATTCAGTTTGCGAATCTTGCGGCTGCCTCTGACCAGAACCTTTTGGATAGAACTGATTGCCGCCCGTGCTTTTGCCGCTTCCTTCTGGCTGCCAAGGCTTACAACCGTGCGCAGGTTTCCCATGCTGCGTCTCGCATCTCCCATAGCAGCCTGCACCTGGCCTTTGCTTCTGGCCCCTGCCAGCCGTGAGTAGATCCCTGATACGGAAAATGCGGATGCCGACACGGTGATGCGGCTCTTATTCTTCGCATTCTTCATGTCCTCCGTCATCTTCTTCATCTGCTCTATCACACGCTTTTCTTCGGCATATGGATCGTCCTTTTCCTCCTTGGCCGGATCTTTTGCCGCCCACACTTTTACTTCATCTTCCCCGATGTATGCGCCCTGCCCAAGAATTCCTTCCGAATCTTTAGAAAGCTGTGTAAGAACCTGTCTGAGAATCGTCTTTCCTTTTTCAAATGATTCCGCATCCTTACTCATCTGTTCAAGCCATTCACCCGATATGATCAGATGCTTCCCGGCGCCAAGCCCTGCTGCCATGGATGCAAGATTCTTTTCGTCTATCCCGGTTCCGATCACGATATGAACCTTTGAAAAATCCTTCTGTAACGTGGCAAGCTCCGTGACGACTGCCTTTTTTAACTCTGTCTGGTCAGGCCACCCTTCGGAAAGAGTAAATTCATCCTTCGGAATATCCTTTCTGCTGCTTTCAGGCGTCTCTTTCATCTCTGTCTTCGGGGATACCGTCTGGATATTTTTCCCTGTAACCTGCGAAACCGCACTCGTTATCCTGCTCATCGAACCCCTCCTTATATTACCTTTTAAAAACTATTCCGTTCTTTCTATATAATATATCGTCCGATTTACAGAAAAACTAACCTCCAACGCTTCCCTAATCGTTCTAAAACAGCGCTAAAAACCGTTCTCGTTATCCATGATTACATATGGGTCAGTACGTTTCCCCCCGCCGCCATCCTCGTTCCACGCATGCCGGCGGGCAGCCTCTGCCTCTATCTCCTTTTTCGCCATCCCCTCAATCTCTGGGGGCGCCTTTTCTACGGTCTCTCCCTTTTCCCAGACTTTTTCCCTCTGATCGCCTTTCCCTTCCAGATAAATGGCTGAATCCTCACATTCGACAAGCTCGCCCTCCCTATTTTCAACTACCCCGGAGAGCGGATAGATGAACGAACATTTCTTCATCTGGATCGAACCGCCCCACAGCTCCCTTCTTAATGCTATTTCTCCTGTGTACTTATCTGTAACGCCTTCATTCTGATCAAAATTATCATTCAGGTTTCCGCTGGAGACTATACTGAATTTTTTGTCTGTTTCTACTGAGATATACAGGTATCCATTCTGAAGCTGATAAAGCTCTGTAACATGCATATCGCTAACCTTAAGCCGGGTGTCAAACAGAGGAACTCTCTGTAACTCCGAACCCATATATGCACCATTCAGACCTTCAAGTACAAATATAAATATTAAAGCAATCGCAACCGCCACGCAGACTGTCTGTATCTGCCTCCGAGATATCTGCTTTTTAATATCCTTAATAATAGAAGCTGCTACCTGCCTCATCTTTTCTTCCGACAGAATATTCTCTTTATCTCCTTTCACCTCCGCTTCCAAAAGCCCCTCCTTCAGCGCTTCATAATAATTCTGGCATTCTCCGCACTCTGACAAGTGCTCTTCCACTAGATCCTTGCTCTCCTCACTGCACACATCATCCACATACAGCGGGAGCAGATCTTTATTCACATTACATGAAATCCTACTCATAAGATACCTCCTTCAAAATCAATCTATGTGTCATATCTGCCTACAGACCGTTCCACTCAAAAACACCTCCCTTAAGGTTTTATCATACTGCGGATCTGAAGCTTTGCCCGGTGGTACGTAACTCTCGCCCAGCTCTCGCTCTTTTCAAATATGTCCGCAATCTCTCTGAAGCTCAACTCACCCAGCGTCCGCAGGCTGAACACTTCTTTATACGGCTCTTCCAGACAATGAAGCGCTTTATAGATAGAGATCACCTCTTCCCTGCGGACAACGAAAGACTCTGCGTCCTCTGCCTTTGACGGCCCATCTGCCAGCTTCTCCTCCACAGATCGAAAACGCTTCTTTCGTCTTGCATCATCGATGTAAAGATTCTTCGCGATCTGACACAGCCATGTTTTAACAGAGCAGTCTCCCTTGAAATGTTTGATCTCCTTTAACGCCTTGAAAAATGTTTCCTGGGTGATGTCCTCAGCAACCGCCGGATTTCCGCTCATGGTAAGCACGAAAAAATATACGTCTTTAAAAAATCTGTCGTATATGTCTTCAAAATCTATCTTCACTTCACCACCCCTTTCCCTGTCAGCATATTATTTTGCCTATATTAGCAGTATCATACACGAATACTTCTAAAAATAATTCCTTCTGGTTTCATTTACCCATTAGACGAATAACATTCAGATTCGTTACAAAGATTTTCATTTTTCAAAAAACAGGAGCAGGAAAACCATCCTGCTCCCGATTCTTACTCCAAATATTAAATACCATAAAACATTTTGCGACATTCTATAAGTCTTCCTGAACGGTTTCCTTATCTGCTGCTTCTCCTTTTTCCAAAGCCTCCTGCCTGCAAAGCTCTTCAAAGTCATGAATCGCATCCTCCGATCCCATCATCCAGAGAGTATCCCCCGCCTCGATGATCGTGCTGGCAGTAGGAAGCTCCAGTATCTTGCTGTAAGGTGTTTTTAAACCTACGATCAGGCAATGATAACGGTCCTGAATCCTCGACTCCCGGATCAGCTTATCACAGAATGAGTCCGTAGGCAGCACCTGATACTCGATACAGCTAAGCGGTGATTGCTTCTCCGTATCTCCGTAACCCAGAAAATCCTTAAGCGATCCTATAGAATACTTCGCTCCCACATCCTGATAATCCCGGAAACGGTCAAGCGCTTTCGCAACACCGACCGCAAATACACGGTCGCCGGCAAATACATGCGTGCTTCCTCCCGGCACAAGGATGATCTCAGTCTTTCTCTCGATTTTAATAATAAACACATTCTGTCTGCGCCCCCAGTAAAGCTCCAGAAGAGTCTTGCCCGCATAATCGGCATCCTTTGGAACGATGAAAGACATAACTTTATAATCATCTTCAAAGCTATCCACAAACCCCGGCATACTGATAGTCGCATTCGATTCAGACATACTGGCAAAAAGGAATGTTGCCCGGGTAAGAGTGGAATACCGCTTTCTGGCACGGTAATCCATCAGATAAAGGGTTACTCCCGCAATCATCCATGCCGCAAATATCAAAGCCGCCGCGCCGCCCATGAAGACCGGCTGTCCCGGCACGAACAACAGGATAAATAATCCTGTCATACAGACTGCCGCAAACCATGCCATAGACAGTCCGCCCGGAATCTTATACGGCCGTTTTAACGCCGGTTCTTTTTTCCGGAGAATGATCAATGAAAATGCCGTGATCATCCAGCTTGCAACATAACCTGCAGCCGAGAAGCTGGTCAGCGCGCCGATCAGTCCGCTTCCTAAAAATGGTCCGATCAATGATGCGACCAGACTGACCTTCAGGGCATTTACCGGTGTCTTATAGACCGGATGCTGTTTTGACAGGCTGAAAGGCACAATACTTACTCTCGCCATCGCCATAAGGATCTGGGAGGATGCCATCATAAAACCATTCCAGGTAGTCAAAAGACCGCAGACCGCCCCCAGCAAGATCAACACATACAGAACATTTCCAAGCCCGCCCGGGTAAAGCTCTCTGAACATGAGCGCCGCAGAAGGATTGGAAAATTTTATGAAACTTTTCCACGGAAGAGCGCCGCCTAATGTAAACAGCAAGAGCGCATAAAACAGACAGGATAGAACCACCGTCACAACCACGGTCTTCCCCACTCCTTTTGTATCGCCGCCGGCGCTTTCAATCCCTTGCGGAATCGTCTCAAATCCTGCAAGAAAGAATGGAACCGACGCAAGGATCGAAGCCATACCTCCAATAAAAGAGCTGTGCGTTCCTATCCCCGTATTTTCATAAAACGGCATAAGATTTCCGATATCAAATTTGATCACCGCGCAGATCATCGCCAGGATACCAGCGCCTACTAACGCCATGCAAAGAATCTTTTGTAGAGATGCCGATGATGCGACTCCTTTTCTGTTAATACAATAGAGCAGAATAGAGATCACCGTTCCAAGTATGATATGACCCACATAAATATCCGCCCCTGCCAGTGTATAAAGCGGCGTTCCTGCTTTCAGCACTGGGAAAACAATACTTAAGATATCCACGACATAGATAGCTTCCCAAGGAATGATCGTGATAAACGCTCCGAATGCCGCCCACCCGGAAAGAAAGGCGATACGGTCACCAAACGCCCGGAATGCATAAGCCATGCCGCCGCCGGATACCGGGAGCATAGTACATAATTCACAGTAGCACAGTGCGATCGGAACCATGAGAATCATCGCCACCATATAGCCTGCTGCCGCAGGCAGGGGACCTCCGCTGCTGTTCATCCAGCTATTGATCGAAACTGCCCAGCCGACACCTACGATCGCGCCAAAACCAATGCAGAAAAAATCAAGCGCGGATACTCCTTTCTTTTGTTCTGTTTTCTGTTCTATCTTTTGCTCCATGTTTTCATTCCTCTCCGATCATATACGATCATATTCATATTGATCAGTATATCCCCTGAAATATCATGATGCAATACAAATATATTGAAAAATATCTACTCATATAAGAATTTTTCCGGTATCTTCACTTTGAAATCTTCAGCAAGATCACCGTATCAAAATGCAGTGTCATTGGTTCGTCCTTTGTCTCTACTTCCAAGCGCACAAAGCGGAAAGTCCGAAACCAGAACGGTACGTATTTTTCCCGATAAAGAAATGGAATCACACGCTCACTGAGATTCCCAGGACTGAATTCAGCGCTAAGCTGTGTGTCATAAACCACATTTAAAAAGCATCCGCAATACAATGATGCACCTCTGCATATATGACAGGATATTTAAACGAAATATCATTTCTGTTGTGATTCAGCGCTTTTTTGTGTATACTTGTAAAAAGAGGAGGTATTCATATGGGCAGTTTCTTGAATCCGGGAAATGAGAGTATGCAAAACACCTGAATCAATATAATGTTCTGTTTTTGAATATGCAGGAATTTTTAAGTCGTACAAACTCTATGAAAGAAATGCTGGCATTACTAAAAAGCAGAGTAGTCCATGAAATGCTACGGGAATATCCGCAAGCGGATTATTATGACAAACAGGATTTAATTGGATGTATGCAAGATCTATACAGCGAGACTAAGATTCCATTTATCCTTGTCATTGATGAATGGGACTGCATCTTCCGGGAATATAAATCAGAAACCGAAGCCCAAAAGATGTACCTTGATTTTCTGCGTGATCTTCTAAAAGACAAAGGATATATCTCATTATGCTATATGACCGGAATCCTTCCGATTAAAAAATACGGAACTCACAGCGCTTTGAATATGTTCGATGAATTCTCCATGACCTTTCAGGGAGCTTTGGCACAGTATGTGGGCTTCACGGAATCTGAAGTCAAAGATTTGTGCGAACGGTACGATATGGATTTTGAAGAGACAAAAAAATGGTACGATGGCTATTATCTGGAAGATGTAGGTTCTATCTACAATCCCCGCTCCGTAGTTAGCGCCATGCGTTTTAAAAAATTCCAGTACTACTGGAACCAGACAGAAACCTTCGAAGCTCTTCGTTCATACATCGACATGAATTTTGAAGGTCTGAAAGATGCTGTCATCGATATGATGAACGGCAAAAACGGCATAACTGTTAACACCCGCAGCTTTACGAACGATATGGTAACTTTCCATTCCAAAGATGATGTATTGACACTGCTTGTGCATTTAGGATATTTGGGATACCGCAGCGATACAGAAAAAGTATTTATTCCAAACCATGAGATATTGAATGAATACGTTACCTCCATCAGCAATTCTGACTGGGGTGAAGTGTCAAAGGCTCTGAAAAATTCCCACACAGCATTAGAAGCCGTCTGGGGCTGTAATGAAGCCTTAGTTGCAAAAGCGGTGGAAGAAGCCCATTATGAAAGCCCATATTTACAGTATAATGATGAGAACGCACTCAGTTATACAATCTCACTGGCATTTTATGTGGCCCACAATTACTATACTATGATCAAGGAATTGCCAACCGGAAAAGGACGAGCGGATATTATATATCTGCCAAGGAAACAATTCTCTGATAAACCAGCTCTTTTAATAGAATTAAAGTGGAGTAAGACGGCCGAGAGCGCTCTGGAACAGATAAAAGAAAAATGTTATCCAAAAGCCCTAAAAGATTACAGTGGAAATATTCTTTTGGTCGGAATCAATTATGATGAAAGAACAAAGGAACATAGCTGCAAGATTGAGCCATATTCCTTATAAAAATCAGTTAAAGCCGATATCACATCCGAAATACACATGTCACAATCTTTTATAAAGTATTTCATGATGGCTGACATGTCAAATGTTCAATCTGCTCTATCGTATCCATAAGCTCCTTCTGCAGCTCTTCCTGCACCTGCGCATTGTGCAGCTCCATCGCTAACCGTATCTGCATATTCAGTGAACATTGCTGCTCTTTCAAAATAGTAAATCTCGTCTTTCTAACATCGGATGACGATTCTGATGTATGTTGATTTCCCATATTAGACTGCCCCTCTGATTTTTTACTAACTTCTGATGGTCAACATAAAAAAGAAAAAAGTTAAACTCAATTTAAACTATATCAAG
>ERZ778517.190-NODE-190-length-72034-cov-6.635380_pt1 | contig 72034 bp, 66 predicted proteins | sample MGYA00510341_ERZ778517 | MGnify/ENA primary metagenome ERZ778517 (study PRJEB29527, sample SAMN07138964) | mouse gut metagenome | material: feces | host: mouse | place: China:Nanjing | collected 2016-01-25 ...
TTGTTGATACTCTGCCTGTCAAAAAGTCGAGTTAATTAAAGGATGAAATACTAGAAGAGAGTATATGTTCTTTTTCCTAAGGTTTGTGGAAAAATATGCACTAGAAATAGGAGATGGGCAACGGCCTTTTTCCGTGTCCACATGGGAAAAAGCATATGAACTGTGGGAAAACAGCTTCAAAGATGGAAAACTATATCATAAGTAAGGACGAAAACCAGAAGTTAGTAAGGGAATGTTTTATGTACAATTCTTTTATGAACGATGAAGGTAAATAAGAGAATTAAAATGAATTTACTTTTTATATGCAGCCAAAATAAGAGACGCAGTTTAACTGCCGAGAAGATTTTCAATGGATATAATGGGCATAGGGCATGTTCGGCAGGAACGGAATCAAACTCCCGGATTAAAGTCACTCCCGGATTGCTGAAACGGGCTGATATCATTTTTTGCATGGAAAAAAAGCATGTGCGAAGGATAAAGGAGAAGTATCCGGATATCGTTGACAATAAAAAAATAGTTTGTCTTAATATTAGCGATGACTATGAGTTTATGGACAGGGAATTGCAGGAATTGCTTAAAAGTTATGTCTATGAATATATTTGTTGACGGCCTTCCTCCTTTATATGCAATGGGAGTTAAGGCATGGTTTTTTTGCAGTTCCTACTGGAAGCTGTATGCAGAAGGGAGGAAAAGAGGGATGGGAAACGAGGCTTTATTTAAAATATTTATATTTATTGTAGTATATTTATTGACAGGACACGGAAGAAACGATGGGAAAACAATTTTTGGCACATTTAGAACAGACGCTACAGTAAAGTATGAGTCGGAAGAGTTATTGGATGCATTTCTTGCGGGAGAGATTCCGGCAAGTTATGGTGATGGAACCGGACTAATTACGATATTTGACTTGATGCCGGTCGATGAGGAAGATGATTTTAATTATTATTCTGTCGGAGAACGGATTGATTTGGATAATGATGGTGAAAACGAACAGATTGTGAATGGTCCTTACGGAGGTAAATATTTTGATGCAAGGGACGGAAAAGTATATGTCTTAGCAGAAGGGGAGGGTACATCAGGAGAACTTTTTTATACATATTATGATAACGCTGTGTGGATTGTTCATAGTGATACTACGCATATGGGAAGGAAGATGTATTGGTTGACGAGGTACGATGGCGAGGGAAATGTTACAGACGAATTTCAGTTAAGCGCAGAATATTGGGATTCACCCGACAGTAAATATGATGAAAACAGTGATTTTACTTATCGTGATGAAAAAATTTCCATGGAAGAATATGAGACATTGAGAAAAGAAATTATTGGCTGGTAAAGAAATATGATGTTTCGGCTGTAAGAAGCCATGAAAACACAATTGATGAATATTTCAAATACTTTTTCCTGAAGAGATTGAGTTAGAGCAAAGAATGGGGGAATGTTATATGAGAATGTACGATTTAATTATGAAAAAGCGCAACGGCGGCGTTTTGTGTGACGACGAAATCAATTTTATGGTAAATGGATATACTGCCGGGAAAATTCCTGATTATCAGATGTCGGCGATGACGATGGCAATTTATTTTCAGGGGATGAACGAAGAGGAGACACTCGCGCTTACGATGGCGATGGCAAAAAGCGGGGACATGCTGGATTTGAGTGACATCCATGGCGTAAAAGTTGATAAGCATTCTACGGGAGGTGTCGGTGACAAAACTTCACTGGCACTGACACCGATGGTTGCGGCGGCAGGCGTCACAGTGGCAAAGATGAGCGGCAGGGGGCTTGGGCATACTGGCGGCACGATTGACAAGCTCGAAAGTTTTTCAGGGTTTTCGACGGCAATGTCAGAACAACAGTTCCGAGATAATGTGAACCGCATTGGCATTGCGATTATGGGGCAGACTGCGGATTTGGCTCCGGCGGATAAAAAATTATACGCACTTAGGGATGTTACGGCGACTGTCGATAATATGTCCCTGATCGCGTCTTCCATCATGAGCAAAAAGCTTGCGGCAGGCGCTGATGCAATTGTGCTGGATGTCAAGACAGGCAGCGGTGCATTTATGAAAGAGGAGGCAGATTCCTTTGCGCTTGCACATGAGATGGTCAGGATCGGCAATGGCGCGGGAAGAAGGACAATTGCCGTGGTATCGGACATGGATCAGCCGCTTGGATGTGCAGTGGGAAATGCGCTTGAAGTAAAGGAAGCGATTGACACATTGAGGGGTAATGGACCAGATGATTTTGTGGAACTTTGCATGACGCTTGGGGCTTATATGCTCGTGGCGGGAGGAAAGGCAGAAAACAGGGATGAAGCAGAAAGAATCCTTGCAGGAGTCATCCGGGACGGAAGCGCGCTGGATAAGCTTGCTGCGTTTGTGGAGACGCAGGGCGGTGACAAAGAACTGGTGTATCATCCGGAGCGGCTGCCGCAGGCATCTATTGTGCAGGAGATTGCGTCTCCCTCGGAGGGATATATTCAAAAAATCGTGTGCGATGAAATCGGCATGTGCTCCCTGATACTGGGAGGAGGGCGTGAGACGAAGGAAAGCGCGATTGACTTGTCGGTAGGGCTGGTTTTACATAAAAAAGTCGGGGATTTCGTGGAGAAAGGAGAGTCGCTTGCCACAATCTATGCGAACGACCAGGCAAAGCTTTCGATGGCGCAGGAGCGGTTCCTAAAAGCTTATTTGATAGACAAGACACCAGTGAAAAAAAAGCCGCTCATCAAGGGAATAGTAATGGAATAAAAGACATAGAATGAAGTATAGAAAACCTATACTTCATTTTTGGGTGCTGATATGAATAAACGCGATATGTTGAAACAGGATATGATAAGTGCGGGAGAACGCTTTGCGGATGCATTTTCACTGCCAAAGGATATGGTGGTAAATGCCACCCTGTTTCATATGGTAGGGGGCTCGGAGCTTTTTGTGGAAAATTTTAAGGGAATTGTCTCCTATACCTGCCACAGCATTGTCATCAAGGGGAACAATGTGAAATATTGTGTCTGCGGAGAGTGTCTCACAATAGAATATTATTCTAACGAAGACATGAAAATATCAGGGCAGATTCAGGAGGTAAAGGTGATAAGGGAAGCTTGAGGTGGGGCGCTTGCAGAATAGATGGATACGCTTTGTCAGAGGCTGTCTGGTCATAAGGATTGACGGGGATTACATGGAACGTTTCTTTAATATGTGCAGAATGCATGACATTGATTTGTGGGACATCAGGAAGGAGCAGGATGTCTGCATGTGTGAGGCATATGCCTCCGACTTTGTAAAAATGCCGCCTTTATTAAGGAAAACAGGTACAAAAGCAAGTGTGGTCAAAAAGAGAGGACTTCCCTTTTATTTTCCTTTTATCAAGAAAAGGATTATTTTTTTTATGGGGGTTATCATATGCCTGGCCATGCTGAATTATGTGACGGAATATGTGTGGGCAATCGAATATGTTGGCAATCTTCAGGTGAGTGACGACGAGCTGTCGGATTTTCTTGAACAGGAATCCATCCATTATGGGATGAAGAAAAGCAGCCTAAATTGCGAGGAAAAGGAAAAGAGACTCCGTGAAACATTCCAGAATGTGACATGGACATCAATCTATTTTGAGGGGACGAAGCTTTTTATTGAAATCAAGGAGAATGAAAAATCCGAACCGGTTCCGATCGAAATCAAGGGAACAGATATTGTTGCAAACGAGTCCGGCACAATCACGTCCATCGTAACCAGAAACGGTGTTCCCAAAGTCAAGGCAGGGGATACGGTCGAAAAAGGGCAGGTTCTGGTGAGCGGCAGTGTTCCTGTGTATGATGAGAGCCAGACGGTTGTCAAATACCAGATATATGATGCGGATGCAGATATTTATATCCGGACACCGATTGCATACAAAACAACAATAAGCAGCGGCTATCCTGTGGTGGTCTATACAGGCAACCGCATAAAAATGGGCTTTGCGCAGATTGGGGACTATCATATTGACGCGATGCCGATACTGGATTTTTTTATGGGGGAAAGCAAAAACTTATATGAGACGATCACGGAAAAACATCAGGTTGTCCTGCTTGATAATATTTATCTTCCGGTTTATTATGGAACAATTAACAGAAAAGAATATTATATTAAGTATTTTACATATACAGAAGACGAGATGAAAAGCAAGTTGTCAGAAAATTATGAAAAATTTATTTTATCTTTACAGGAAAAAGGGGTACAAATTGTTGAAAAAAATGTTAAAATGGTAAAGAATAGTAAAGGGATGGATTTGTATGGAGACATACTTGCCATAAAACAGACAGGGGAGACTGCTGCGATACAGGCATATCATAACGTGGACGAAGATATAGAGGAGTAAGAAATTGGAAAACTTTCAGATTGAAATGCAGATTGAAGCACAACATATGCAGAACATTTTTGGGGAACATGACGCATATGTCAAAAAGATAGAAGACGACTTGGGTGTTATCATTACAGACCGCAACGGCTCAGTCAGAATCAGCGGAGAACAGCGTGCAGTCAGTAAGGCGGCGAAGCTTGTAAATGAGCTGGTAGAGCTGTCCAGAAGGGGGAACACAATACAGGAGCAGAGTGTCTCATATGCACTTGAACTTTCCAAAGAGGATGAGGTAGACGCGCTGCTGGAGATGGATTCGGAGTGTATCTGCCACACCGTGTCGGGAAAGCCGATTAAGCCAAAAACGATAGGGCAGAAGAAATATATTGATGCGATAAAGGATAAGATGATAGTGTTTGGCTTAGGACCGGCGGGAACAGGGAAAACATATCTTGCGATGGCAATGGCAATTACTGCGTTTCAGGGTCATCAGGTGGAACGGATTATACTGACGCGTCCGGCAATAGAGGCGGGCGAGAAGCTTGGTTTTCTGCCAGGAGATTTGCAGAGCAAGGTAGATCCATATCTGCGTCCCTTATATGATGCGCTCTATCAGATTATGGGGGCGGACAATTTTCAGAAAAACATGGAGAAAGGGCTGATTGAAGTGGCTCCGCTTGCATATATGCGCGGACGGACGCTTGACAACGCATATATCATACTGGATGAGGCGCAAAACACGACTCCGGCGCAGATGAAGATGTTCCTGACACGTATCGGTTTTGGTTCCAAGGTGATTGTGACAGGTGATTCTTCACAGAAAGACTTGGCGGTCGGGACGCAGTCGGGGCTTGATGTGGCAGAGAGGGTACTTGGAAAAATCAGCGATATCGCTTTTATCAGGATGACGAGTAAGGATGTTGTACGGCATCCGCTTGTACAGAAAATTGTCAAGGCGTATGAAGATTATGAGAGTAAAGCGGGCGGGCACAACGCCGCAGCTGTCCGCAAGGGCAGTTCCCTTCAGGGTAAGACAAGGAAAACGTTCCGCAGATAAAATATTACAAAAATAAGGCAAAGGAAATCATCCATATGACAAAGCATATGAAAAAAAGAGAAGAAGCTGTCTGGCAGAAGGTGCTTTTGGCGGTGGGAATGTCGGTGCTGTCCGTACCGGCAGTCGGTGTGGCAGCGTATATTTATGAGAAATCGTTTCGGGATATTTTTATATTGCTTCTTTTGTTTACGGCGTGCTGCGCAGTGACATTATTTTCATATTTCCAGTCAAGTATTTATGATACGCTGCATTATGACAACGGAAGTCATTTTTTGCGCTTTGTGGTTACGTTTCTGCTGGGTGTGGCAGTTTCCTGCCTGATGCCGATGCTGCCGGATGCGGGATTCTGGGCAGTGCCCTCTATTGCACTTGTGCTTGCACTGTTTTCCAATACAGTTACGGGTATTGTCGCATATGCTGGCCTGCTGGGCGTGTGCTCCTATTTTGCGGCGACGGATATTCTTACATTCCTGCTTTATTTTATAATAGGTGCCATTTTTGCAATTTTATTTGAAAAACTGGACAATGATTATAAGACAGGGGTACCGATGTTTGCGGCAATGACACTGCACATTGTGGGGATGACAGCAAGAGTGGTGTTCAATAGCCATGGTGCGCTGACGGCGGACATGTTTATTATACCTGTCATTAACATTTTTATCACATTCGTGATGATGCTGGTTGTTCTGCGGTTTTATTGTGCAGTTGTCATAGATAAGGAAAAGGGCAAGTACCTGCGTATCAATGACCAGGAGTTTGCACTGCTTGCAAAATATAAGGAAGAGGACAAGCAGATTTACTACAATGCCATACATACAGCGTATTTTGCTGAAAAAACAGCAAGGCTGCTGCATATGGATGTTGACGTGGCAAAAAATGGCGGGTATTATCATAAGATAATTGCCATGGAGTGCAAGAAACAGGAAAAAACGCTGGAGGAAGTCTGCAGGGAATATAAGTTTCCGGCTGAGGCAGTTCGCCTTTTGCAGGAGTATAATTATAAGTCGCAGCCGATAAAACTGCGCGAGACAGCAGCGGTGTATCTTGCCGACAGCGTGGTTTCCACGATTATGTACCTGATTAGCAAGGGAAACAGCAGCGAAAATAAGGAAGCAAAGCCAGACAATGAATATGCGAAGATTGCAACTGCGGTGATACACAGAAAGGTTGAGAGCGGAATACTAAATAATAGTGATATATCGTTGGCGGATATAGGCGGAATCGAAAAAATATATACAGGAGAGAAATTATACTATGACTTTTTGCGTAGAGAGTGAGACGAAACGGGAGCTTCCGTTTGATGCGGAGGAGCTTGCAGGGAAGGTGATTGGGGAGACTTTGGAATATGAGAAGTGTCCCTATGAGGTAACTGTAAATGTGCTTCTGACGGACAATGAGGGGATTTGTACCCTGAACAGCCAGTTTCGGGGGATAGAACGGCCGACGGATGTGTTATCATTTCCCAATGTGGATTATGATACCCCGTCTGATTTTACCGGAATCGAGGAGTCTGAGGCGGATTACTTTGACCCTGAGAGCGGTGAGTTGTATCTGGGGGATATTGTGATATCTGTGGACAAGGTATATGAACAGGCAGAGGAATATGGGCATTCTGTCAGACGCGAATATGCTTTTCTGCTGGCGCATAGTATGCTGCATCTTATGGGATATGACCATATGGAAGCCGGGGAGGCTGCGAAGATGGAGCACAAACAGGAGGAAATCCTAAACAGGCTGGACATAACAAGAACCGAGTAATTTGTGCTGAGGAGAACAGTTATCATGAAGAAAAAGAAATCGAATTTTATTGTTCAGGGAAGCATTCTTGCCATGGCAGGGATTCTCTCCAGAATTATAGGGATAGCAAGACGTTTTCCTATGCAGCATATTATCGGGGATAAGGGAAACGGATATTATGCAGTGGCATATGAGATCTATTCCATTATGCTGATTATTTCGTGCTACAGCCTGCCGCTTGCGGTATCGAAGGTTGTGTCTTCCAAGATGATAAAAAAACAGTATAAAAGTGCACAGAGGGCATTCCAGTGTGCCATGATTTTTGCTGTCACGGTTGGATTGATAACCTTCTTAATCTGTGAATTTCTGGGAGATTTACTGGCATCGCTGATGAAGGAACCGATGAGTGCAATGTCGCTGAAAGTACTTGGACCGGCACTGCTTCTCGTCTCGGTCATGGGTGTGTTCCGGGGATATTTCCAGGGGCTTGGAACCATGATGCCGACTGCCATTTCACAGATATTAGAGCAGATTTTTGTTTTAATAGGCAGCATAGCGGGTGCGTATTTTCTATATCAATATGGAGAAAAAGTCGGTGCAGTACTCCATAATGAAGATTTTGGTCCGGCGTACGGCGCGGCAGGGGCATCGATTGGTCCAGTGCTTGGCGCGGTAATTGGCCTGCTGTTTCTCTGGTTTGTCTTTGCGGTATACAGGGCAGGAACAAAAAAACGTTTTATGCATGATGCCGGCGGAAAGACAGACAGTTATCCGCAGATTTTCAGAATGATTCTGATGACAATTTTTCCTGTTTTGTTAAGCACCACGGTGTACAATATCAGTGGTGTGATTGATGCCAATATATTTGGCAGTGTCATGATACAAAAGGGACTGGAAGATGTCAAGACAGATATCTGGGGTATTTATTCGGGAAAATATAAGGTGCTGGTAAACGTTCCGATTGCACTTGCAAATGCAATGTGTTCGTCGATTGTCCCGATGCTTACCAAGCTGATGGTGCGTGAGGAGTATGGCCGCGCGCGTGAGAAAATCGGACAGGCAATGCGCTTTACAATGATTGTGGCAATTCCGAGTGCGGTTGGGCTGGCAGTGCTTGCAAGACCAATTGTCACCATGCTGTTTAAGGGCGAGGTTGATATGGCTGTCAACATGCTCCAAATTGGATCTGTTTCTGTAATATTCTATACGATGTCGACGCTGACAAACGGTGTGCTTCAGGGTATCAACAGAATGCAGGTTCCGGTGCGGAATGCCGCCATCTCGCTTGTCATTCATGTTGTGTTTTTGTATGCGGCGCTTCAGCTGGGTATGGGAATCAATGCGGTCGTGTATGCATACACGCTGTTTGCGGTTGTCGTATGTATCCTGAATGCATTGTCTATCCGTAAATATTTCAAATATAATCAGGAAATGGTGCGCACCTTTGCCATACCTGGAATCGCCTCTGTTGTGATGGGAATTGTGATTGGGCTTATCAGTATGCTGCTGTCAAAGGTTCTGGGAAATGTGGTCACTGTATTTCTGGGAATTATCATTGGTGTAGTTGTATATTTTGTGGTACTGATTTTATTGAAGGGGGTCACGGAACAGGATTTAAGGAGTATGCCAGGTGGAAGGACGATATTGGCAGTTGCCAGGAGATTTCGACTAATGTAATATAGAAATAAGAAGCTCGGGCGAATAAAAAGTGAAAATAAGCTGATACTATATCAAAGATGCCGGAATGGTCATGGGGAATGGAGGCTGATGATGGAGAAGAGATATAAGATTGGCTTATTTTTTATATTAATACTGATTATGGCACTGGTGATAACGCTGATGTGGAAACGCCATACGATGGATGGGTTTCCGAACGAAGGGGAGGACATCACACAGAATGACACCTTTGACAATCCGGATTCCGGTGATGAAAAGGGAAACAGGAGGTCGGCGGAAGATAGTTTTGAAGTCCAGAAAATGAATGTTACCACAACATGTGATACAGTCTGCATCTACGAGGACATTGACAAAAAGGATGGCTCGGTATCCATGTTGGAAGAAAAGCTTCCTGCAAAATATATTGGCTTGAACCGTGAGGAGCTTGAGCGCATTCTTGCGGAGGACAGTCTGGTACCTACGCTTGAGGAAAAGGAGAAAGGGTTCAAGTCGCAGCATTTGGAGCTTTTCTCAGCGGATAAGATAAAGGTACTTCGGATATATGATACTACAAGGGAACTGTCTGGTTTTTACATTATGGAGGTCGATGGGGAAATCCGCGTATATGAATACGACAAGACGACACTCTATTTTAAGACAGGATTAAAACCGGAAAGCCTGCCGCCAGATGTGCGGCAGCAAATACAGGAAGGCAAATATATGGATACCGAATTACAGGTATACCATTTTCTGGAATCATATAGCAGCTAGGGCGCTGCATTGATACGAAAGGATATTGATGTGATGGAAAACAAGGTTGTAGTCGTGGGAGGCGGGGCAAGCGGCCTTGCCGCAGCGATTTTTGCGGCAGAAAACGGGGCAGACGTCAATGTCCTTGAACACCAGGACAGGGTGGGAAAGAAAATACTGATGACGGGAAACGGAAAGTGTAATCTTACCAATATGGGGGATGTGCACGGTAAATATTACAGCAGCGACGAAGCTTCCCTGAATAAAATTTATGACACGCTTGCCAGGTTTGATGCACGGAAAACAAGAGACTTTTTTAAACGGATTGGATTATATACAAAAGAGAAAAGGGATGGGGGCGTATATCCGGTTTCAGAACAGGCATCCATTGTGCTGGATGTTCTGCGGAGTGCGTGTGCCAGACTTGGTGTGACGATACGGACGGACTGTGAGGTGACATCCGTTGTGTCAGGTAAGACAGACGGAGTTGTTTCTGTCATACAATATATCCGTCAAGAGCAGGAGCAGAATAAGGCTGGCGGAAAAAATAAAAAGAATGCAGTCATTTCCAGGAAGAAAGAGGCGTTGCGATATGACCGGCTTATTCTTGCCACAGGCGGAAAGGCAGCACCGGTTTCGGGTTCAGACGGTTCCGGGTACAGACTTGCAAAAAAGCTGGGACATTGCATTATTGAGCCGCTTCCTGCGCTGGTTCAGCTGAAATGCCAGGGTGATTATTTTAAGGCAGTTTCAGGCGTGAGGGCGCAGAGCAGGCTTATGCTTTACATTGATGGGAATCCTGCGGCTGGTGAGGAGGGAGAGCTACAGCTGACAGACTATGGGATATCGGGAATCCCGGTTTTTCAGTTCAGCAGACTGGCATCAAGGGCGCTTTTTGAAGGCAGGGGCTGTGAAGTCGGGATAAACTTTATTCCTTATATAGACAATCTGGCAGATGTGTATACAATACATTTTCAGGATAAGACAGTCGAGGAGTTCCTGTCTGGTCTGGTACATAAAAAGGTGGCGGCGCTTATCTGCAGAAGAAATGGAATTTCTGCCGGTATGCCGGTAGGTCAGGCAGGGGAAGGCAAAGTCCGTGAATGCCTGAAAATGCTTGGGGATTTCAGGGTAACCGTCACGGCGCCAAATGCTTTTGAAAATGCACAGGTTTGCTGCGGCGGCGTACCGCTTGGAGAGACAGATGACAATTTTGCGTCCCGGAAATGCAGGAATGTGTATCTTGTCGGAGAACTGCTCGATTGTGACGGCGTATGCGGTGGCTATAACCTTCAGTGGGCATGGGCGACAGGTGCGATTGCCGGAGCTGCTGCGGCAGGCAGGGCGATTGAAAAAGAGGATTGGAAATGATAACAATAAATCAGCTGAAAATGCAAATACGTTTCGAAAAAGGTTTGGAACAGGGAGCGGGGAACGACAGCAGGGAAATGCTGCGCAAAAAGGCGGCAGGCTTACTGGGTGTCAATGCATCGGAGCTTGCGGATATCTGCATTCTGAAACATTCGATTGACGCGCGTAAAAAGCCACAGCTTTTTCATGTCTATACGCTTGGCGTCAGCCTCAAAAATAAAGACGCGGAAGAAAAAGTCATAAAGCGCTGCAAGAGCCAGAATATTTCCCGCTATGAGAAGAAACCTTACACATTTGCCGTGTCAGGAGAAAAAGTGCTGGAAGCGCCTCCTGTTATTATTGGTATGGGACCTGCGGGGTTATTCTGCGGATATCTGCTCGCAAAGCATGGGTATCAGCCAATACTGCTGGAGCGGGGATATGATGTGGATACAAGGACAAGGGATGTGGAGGCATTCTGGAATGGGGGTATCCTGAATCCCGAATCGAATGTTCAGTTTGGTGAGGGTGGTGCGGGAACCTTTTCGGATGGAAAATTAAATACGCTCGTAAAAGACAGAAATGGCAGAAACAAAGAAGTGCTGCGGATTTTTGTGGAATTTGGCGCGCCGGATCAGATTTTATATGAAAACAAGCCGCATATTGGTACGGATATCCTGAAAAATGTCGTGTCAGGGATGCGCAAATATATCATTGATCACGGCGGAACAGTCAGGTTCGGGGCAAAGGTTACAGGATTAGGGACGGACAACGGTGTGTTAAACGCGGTGATTGTGAATGACAGGGAGTACATAAAGACAACGCAGGCGGTACTGGCGATTGGACACAGCGCCAGAGATACGTTTGCCTATCTTGACTCAATTCATATACCAATGGAGGCGAAGGCATTTGCCGTTGGAATGCGGGTGGAGCATCCGCAAAGGCTTATCAATGAATGTATGTATGGCAGGGAACACGCAAATGCACTTCCGGCAGCGCCATATAAGCTCACGGCACAGACAGCCGTGGGGCGCGGGGTTTATTCATTCTGCATGTGCCCGGGCGGATATGTGGTGAATGCATCGAGTGAACCAGACTGCCTTGCTGTAAATGGCATGAGCTATTCCGACAGGGGGAGCGGTAAGGCAAACAGTGCGATTATTGCGCAGGTATTTCCGGAGGATTATGGAGCGGACGGACCGCTGGCGGGCGTGGCGTTCCAAAGACAGCTTGAGAGAAAGGCATTTGCGCTTGGGCACGGTAAAGTGCCTGCACAATATTACAGCGACTTCCGGAAAAATGTCTCGTCTGCTGGACGCGATACCACGGAGCATGACGAGCCGTGTATCAAGGGAGCGTACACGATGACAAATATCAGGGGACTGCTGCCGGAGGAATGTGAAAAAGCATTTATGGAAGGGATGGAACAGTTTGACAGGACAATACCCGGATTTGCAGGGAACCAGGCAATTCTTTCCGGAATAGAGAGCCGGACATCATCTCCGGTGCGGATTCACAGGGATGAAAATTTGCAGTGCCCGGCAGTAAAAGGTCTGTATCCATGCGGCGAAGGTGCAGGATATGCAGGAGGAATCACTTCAGCGGCGATGGATGGGATTCTGATTGCGGAAACAATTGCAGGAACATATAAACCAATTAAGCTGGACTTATTGTAAAAATAGAATTAAAATAGAATTTAAGTTGTTATATAGTAAAAATACGGAGGAAAAGACGGTGGAAAAGTTACGTGCAAAATTAAAGGATAAAAAAAGGGTGGTGGTAAAGATTGGTTCCTCCTCGCTGCAGCATCCGGAGACCGGAGACTTGGATTACACGAAAATGGATATTCTGGTAAGGGAATTGTGTAACATCAGAAACCAGGGAAAGGATGTCATTCTGGTTACCTCGGGGGCAATCGGCTGCGGCAGAAAGTCACTTCACATAAAGCCGCCCCTCACGATTGCGCAGAAACAGGCGTGTGCGGCGATTGGACAGGCAAGACTGATGACGACATACCAGAGAATCTTTTCAGAATACAGTCATCAGGCAGCCCAGATATTGATGACAAGAAATACGATTGAAGCAGATTTAAACAGGAGAAATGCGCAAAATACGTTCAACGAGCTTCTTGCAATGGAAGTCATACCTGTGGTGAATGAAAATGACACCATTTCGACGTTTGAAGTCGAGGATGTCATAGGGGACAATGACACACTTTCCGCGATAGTCACGGCACTGACAGGGGCTGATTTGCTGATATTATTGTCGGATATAGACGGTTTATATACAGACGACCCCAGACAGAATCCTGATGCGAAGTTCATATCAAGTGTTGACAGCATCACGGATGAGCTGGTTCATATGGGAAAAGGTACGACAGGGAGCAGTGTTGGTACGGGAGGTATGGAAACGAAGCTTATTGCGGCAAAAATTGCTACCTTTTCGGGGGCAGACATGGTTATCGCCAATGGCAGGGATGTACGTGTCATTCATCGGATTATGGAGGGAAGAAATTACGGCACTATATTCAAGGCAAATAAGAGTGATGAATTCAATTTTACGGACTTTATTGATAACCTGCACAAAGATAAAGGTTGATGCCCGAAATGGAGGAAGCAGATGCATAAAATAAAAAAGACAAGTGTGACACGAATCGTTACAGGCAGGATTTTCTCAATATTGCCTGCAGTTGCATTACAGTTTATCATTATATTTGCCATTATGAAATGGCTTGCACCGTTTGCGACGCTTTTTTACAGTGTATTGTCGGTTCTGTCGGCGCTGTTTGTCCTTTTTCTGATATCGAAAAGGGATGAGGGCGCGTACAAGATGCTATGGCTTCTTGTCATGTTTGTGGCACCGCTGCCAGGCGCACTGATGTATCTGCTTTACGGAAATAAACGGACAGGAAAGGCACTTGAACAGCGCATCAGGTCGATTGCGGACAGCATTCCTTTGGAACTCAATGACGATGCCGAGACGTTGGAACTGCTAAGGCGGGAGGACAAAAGGATTGCACAGACCTTTGCATATGTCAAAAAAATTACTGGTTTTCCTGTTTTAAGAAATGATACTGCGGTGTATTTTCCGATAGGCGAGCGCTTGTTTGAGCAGATGATGTCCGCGTTAAAAGAAGCAAAACGGTATGTGTTTATCGAGTACTTTATTGTACAGGAAGGTGTCCTGTGGGAATCCATGGTCAATGTCATGGAACAGAAGGTACAGGAGGGCGTGGATATCAGGGTGCTGTATGATGATATCGGCAGTATTGGCACATTTTCTGCCAGAAACAGGGCATCTCTTCTGAAAAAGGGAATTAAGTGTGAAAAGTTTAATCCGCTGATTGTCCTAAGCGGGGCATTAAACAACCGGGACCACCGCAAAATTATGGTGGTGGACGGCATTGTGGCATTTAGCGGGGGTATTAACCTTGCCGACGAATACATCAATGAGGAACACCCTTTCGGACATTGGAAAGATATCGGTTTTCGGATAACGGGGGATGCCATCAGAAGCTATGCATATATGTTCATAGAATTTTGGAACGCATCCTCACTGGACAAAATCACAAAGGATTTGATTGGCAGTGACTTTGATAAAACGCGTGTGACAGAAAGGGATGACTTTGATGGATATGTACAGCCTTATTATGACTCACCGAACAGGGAAGAAGCAGCGAGCAACAATCTGTATATAGACTTGCTTGGTCAATCAAAAGAATATGCATGGTTTTATACACCCTATCTGCTTCTTGGGGACGGTCTGCGTGACGCGTTTGTGAGAGCGGCAAAGAGAGGTGTGGACGTCAGGATTGTCATGCCTGGAATTCCCGATAAAAAACCGGTCTACAGGATGTCGCGGAGTTATTATAGGGAGCTTTTGGAAGCAGGAGTACGTATTTTTGAGTACACACCAGGTTTCGTCCATGCGAAGGCAAGCCTTGTCGATGACTGCATTGGTTCAGTCGGTACGGTCAATCTTGACTACCGCAGTCTATATCTGCATTATGAGTGTAATGCGCTTTTTTATAAGGCGTCTCTACTTCTGGATTTAAAAAAGGACTTTGCAGACTCCATGGAGGCTAGCTGGGAACGGACATTAGAGGATGAAAATAATGGATTGATACATGGTATCATAGATGGAATCATGCGGATATTTGCACCGCTTGTTTGAGGAACTATTTGAGAACTGAAATAAAATGGAAAGGAAGAATTAAGTATGTATATAGGAAACCATCTGTCATCGACAAAGGGATTTGAACATATGGGGAAGGAGGCACTGAAGCTGGATGCCAATACCTTTGCCTTTTTTACAAGAAATCCGAGAGGGGGGGCGGCGAAGGAAATTGACCCGGAGGATGCGCTGCGGCTTCGCAAGCTGATGGAAGAACATCATTTCGGTATCTTGGTGGCACATGCGCCATATACAATGAACGTATGTTCGGAGAAAGAAAATATCAGGAATTTTTCAAGGGAAGTACTTGCGGATGACCTGGAACGCATGGAGTATCTGCCGGGGAATTATTACAATTTCCATCCAGGCTCCCATGTAGGGCAGGGAACCGAGGCGGCAATCCCAATGATAGCGGATGCGATAAACTGTGCCCTGAAGCCGGAGCACAGTACGACTGTCCTGCTTGAGACAATGGCGGGAAAGGGTTCGGAGGTCGGAAGGAGCTTTGAAGAACTGCGGGCGATTCTGGATCTCGTCACGCTGAAAGAAAAAGTGGGCGTATGTTTTGATACCTGCCATGTCTGGGATGGCGGATATGACATTGTCGGAAACCTGGATGGCGTTTTGAAGGAATTTGACAATATTATTGGTATCGATAAACTAAAGGCAGTTCATTTTAATGACAGTATGAATGTGCTTGGCTCCCACAAGGACAGGCATCAGAAAATAGGGGAGGGGGAAATTGGTGCGGAGGCGATGCGCGCTGTCACAAAACATCCCCTTCTGGCAGACAAGCCCTTTATCCTTGAGACACCGAATGATGATGAAGGCTATGCAAGGGAAATCAGGATGATTCGGAGCTGGTAACAGGGCTGCAAATAAAAAATTTTTTTGTTGCAAGAGTGCGTCATGGGGGGTAATATGAATTTAGGGGAAAAGATAAAGCGGATTAATGAGCTGTACCATAAGTCACAGGAAGAAGGGCTTACGCAGGAAGAAAAGGAAGAACAGGCAAGGCTGCGCGCGGAATATGTGGCAAATGTACGCGCAAACCTCAGGGGGCAGCTCGACAATGTAGATATCAGGGAAGCGGACGGAAGCATCACAAATCTTGGTGAGAAACGGAAGAAAAGCGAATCAAAGCCTTCCGTTTTATGATGTTGCGGGGTTAGAAAATGGAAACAAAAGCGGAAATCAGAAAACGTATCTTGGAAGTCCGAAAAGGACTGACAGATGAGGAGGTATCATCCAAAAGCGCGGCAATCGTACAAAAAGTAATAAAAACGCCAGAGTATATGGAGGCGGACAATATCCTGCTATATGCCGATTACTGCAGGGAGGTTATGACGCGCGGAATATTTGATGATGCCATTCTACGAAAAAAAAGGGTATACTTTCCGAGGGCTGACAGGCTGACAAACACGATGGAGTTTTATCAGGTTGTGTCGGTAAGGCAGCTGGAACGGGGATATATGGATATTCTGGAACCAAAGGAAGATATGAAAATGCGCTATAGATTTCATTCCAGGGAGGATACGCTTGTCATTATGCCGGGAGTTGCGTTTGACACATCAGGTTATCGTGTGGGATATGGAAAAGGATTTTATGACAAATACCTTGTAAACAAACGCCAGCTCTCGACAATGGCGCTGGCATTTGCATGCCAGATTGTCGACGAGATACCAAGGGAGGAGTATGATATCAGGATGGATAAGATTGTCACGGAGGAGATTATCTATTCCTTTTTAAGAATTTAGGAACGATGAAGTTGTTTCTTGAAGGTTCCTAGTATAATCCACATTAAATACCCTAATGTTTGGCGCAGAATATTTTTCTGAGAGTGCTGCTTCCCAAACACAGGCGTAGCGGTGGCTGCGTCGAGGCTTGGGGAGTAGTGCTATCAGGAAAATAGGCAAGCGAAACATAGGGTTATTTAGTGCGGATTATACTAGTAATAAGACAGGAGGTTTTTACATGACGATAAAGGAAAAAGCGGCAGCAATGAAACTGGACAGTACACTTATGGCATCGAAGTCCGCAGAGGTAAGAAATGGTGCACTCGAAAAGGTAGCAAAAGCACTGGTCGCACATCAGGAGGAGGTTTTTAAGGCAAATGAGCAGGATTTGCAAGAAGCGGAAAAAAACAATATTCCGGACGCGGTTGTAAAGCGGCTGAAGTTTACTGCTCAGAAGCTTGCGGATGTGACGAGGGGGATAGAAAACCTGATTGCCCTGCCTGACAAAGTCTATGAGACGCAGCTTGTGCGTGAGCTGGACGAGGGACTTACACTTGTCAGGGAAAGCTGTCCAATCGGTGTGATTGGTGTGATTTTTGAGGCAAGGCCGGATGCGCTGGTACAGATTGCGTCCCTCTGCATCAAGAGTGGTAACTGTGCGATTTTGAAAGGCGGGAGCGAGACAAAGCACACAAACAAAGTATTGTTTTCGCTGATCTATCAGGCATGTATTGCAGGCGGTCTGCCAGATAACTGTCTTTTTCAGGCGGAGCAGCGGGATGAAATATCGGAGCTTCTTTCCTGCCATGAATCCGTTGACCTGCTGATACCAAGGGGTTCCAATGCATTTGTCCAGTACATAATGGACAATACCAAGATACCGGTCATGGGGCATGCGGATGGAATCTGCCATATCTATGTTGACAAGGATTTTGATATAAAAAAGGCAGTACCGGTCATTATCGACGCAAAGACACAGTATACGGCTGCCTGCAATGCGGTTGAGACACTTTTGGTACATAAGGATGCAGTCGACAGACTGATGCCGGAGCTGACGGAAGCGTTTCGTGCAAATAAGATTGAGCTGCGCGCCACAAAGGATATTATAGAGAAATATGAGGGAATACCCGCAACGGAAGAAGACTTTGCAACGGAGTACCTTGATTTCATTATTTCAGCGAAAACGGTTGAAACTATTGATGAGGCGATTCTGCACATCAATAAATACGGCTCGCATCACACGGACTGCATTATTACGGAGGATAAACAGACGGCAGAGCACTTTATGAAGATGGTGGATTCCGCCGGAGTGTACCAGAACTGTTCAACACGTTTCGCGGACGGATTCCGGTATGGATTCGGCGCTGAGGTAGGTATCAGCACTGGCAAGATTCATGCAAGGGGACCAGTGGGGCTTGAGGGGTTGCTGACTTATAAATATAAGCTTTATGGGAATGGGCAGACGGTTGGTGATTATGCGACTGGGAAAAAGGAATTTCATTTTAAGGATATCAGTTAGGAAGGGGAATTGTGTGGTATGACAAAAGCAGAAGAATACTTAACAAAACTTCAGGAACGGGAGCCGGCATGTTTTCAGGAGCCTTTGCGGAAATCCAACTTGACAGATGATGATTTGTGTGAGATTGAAAAGGCTCTGGGTCATGCTGTGCCGCAGCAGTACAGGGAGTTTTTGCAGAGCTATTGCCTGTCAGACATGACAGTCTATATTGCTTTTTGCGGTGATAAGTTTGCCTGTTCTTTTGAAGAAACCTTTTCCCGCGCGCAGAAGCGGTATGTGCAAAGGGACTGGGACAATGACTCTGGCGTGCTGGTGGATATGGAGTGGCATAATATTCCCGGGAAAAATGCAGCGGACTGGCTCAGCCAGCTTGGAGACTTTGACAGGGACGGAAATCATGCGTTTCTGAAAGCAGGATACATTTTCCTGGGAGAATTTTATGGTTACCTGGCACTGTATGACCTCGTTGAGGGATGCGTGGTTGATATCCATCATGAGGCGATTTATGATGTGCTCTATGAACTGGGGATTGATGACTGGGATGACATGAATCCTGAAGCGCTCCGTACAGGTATGGGGACTTGGGGAGATACACTTTGCAGGGACTTTAATGATTTTCTCCGCCTTGTGTGCCTGGGGGAATACTATGATGAAGATGAGCTTGTTTTTACAGAAGTGGAAAAGGCGTAGAACGAAAGGGGATGCAGCGCGATGAAAAAAATGAAAAAGATTATGGTACTGGTGATTGTATTGGGAACGATTCTGGCGTTCAAGCCGCCCGCTACGGCATATGCATTTAACGTGACACCGATTGAGGTGGTGGAATTGTATGCAACATCCGCAACGCCCGTATACGCAGCGCCTGATTTGTTTACGCCTGTTGTTACATATCTTGACAGGTTTACGAATGTGCGGGTAAACGGAATTACGGATAACGGATTTTTTCAGGTTGATTTGAATGGGGCATATTATATACCGGGACCATATCTGGTGACACAGATAGAGCCTGCAAAGACAGAAAAACAGAAAGCGCTGGACGATTTGGAGGACTTTGCCGAGGCATACCGCATGCAGCTTGAGTTTATGGAAAGCTACAGTGAGAACTTTGCGCTGATTGACGTGACAGGCGATGGCATTCCGGAGATATTTGATGATGCAGGACGTGAAATCTATACATACTATGATAAACGTCCGGTAATGCTGTATTATTCAGACAATCCGGTTACTTTTTATTATTCCAAAAAAGACAACAAGCTCCTCGGAAAGTATACATGGAACAAGAAGGAGATATGGGAAGTTTATAATAGGGATTTCTCCCTGCTGCCATGGGGGCAGTTCAAGTGCATTTCGACAGTGGCTTCCCCTTATACAAAAAATGCAACGGCGGTTTCGCGGGGGTATACCAACAATGCTGAGACAAGGGCGGATATCTATAATATATTGAAGAAAATATTGTCGCTGTAGTCTATTTTTGCATTGGATATGGGCAGGTGGTAATCATGTTTCGGAAAAAAACAAAGAAATTGCAATACGACAAGGAAAACCAGATTCCTGTATTGAAATGCAGCATCTGCAATGGTGAACAGGTTGCAGGGTTTAAGGATATCCGCACCGGAAAGTTTGAGGAGGTTATGTTCATAAGGAATCAAACGGATTTGGACAGCTTTAAGGAATTGTATGGGGTGGAAAATATAGGAAAAGAATATTAATGAAGTGCGGCAATATGTAATTGCAGGAAAGAGACAGCTCTGTGTGAAAGCACAGAGCTGCCTTTTTCCTATTCCGCCGACCGCGGCAGCCGGTGCCGGAACAGTGCATGGCTGAGTTTCTGCCAGCTAAACGGGATAAGCGGGTAGAGGTAACTCTGCCCCGATACCATCTTGTTTGTGACAATGGCGACAAAGAACAGGATGACGCCTGCAATATAGCCCCAGAACTGAAACAGTGCAGTCAGTACCAGGTTGATCAGCCTGAAAAACTTGATGGCGTAGCCAAGTTCATAGCTGGGATGCGTGTAATTGGCGATGGCGACAAAAGCCATGTACAGCATGACCTCCGCATTGAACCACCCGCTCTTGACGGAGAATTCGCCAAGTATCAGCGCCGCCATGACACTTAAGGGGGTTGACAGCATATTGGGCGTGTTCACCGCTGCAAGCCGCAGGCCGTCAATTGCGAGCTCCAGAATCAGGAACTGCCAGATAAGCGGTACATTGATGTCCTCCTTCACCACGATAAACTGAAATGCGGGCGGAATCCAGTCCGGATTCTGCATCATCAGCAGGAACGTGGGCGTGATGAAATACGTCAGTATCAGGATGAGGAAGCGTGATAACCGCAGATACGAGCCCGTGAGCGGCGGAAAATAGTAATCGTCCGCTTCCTGTATCATGTCCAGAATACTGATGGGCAGAATCATGGCGGAGGGGGAGTTGTCGACCAGAATGATGATATTTCCCTCCAAAATCTGTGCCGCGGCAGTGTCCGGGCGTTCTGTATACTTGAATTTGGGAAACGGATTATACCACTTTGAGGTATAGAGACACTCCGCGAGACTTTCCTGGTTCAGCGTCAGCGCATCGACTTTGATGTCATTGATGCGGTCGCGTATTTTTCTCAGAAACTCCTTATCAACCCTGCTGTCCATATAGCATAGGACGATATCCGTTTTGGACGCTTTTCCGGCGCTGAGCATCTCCATGCGCAGGTCGGTGCTTCGGATGCGCCGGCGGATGAGTGCTGTGTTGAACACGACAGTCTCCACAAATCCGTCCTTGGATCCGCGCAGGACTTTGTCCTTTTCCGGTTCGGATACGCCGCGTGCAGGATACGTGCGTGAGTCAATCAGGATGCACTCGTCAAAACCGTCAATGATAATGGCAAACACACCACAGAGAATGTTTTTGGTGATTTCATTAAAGTCTGTTGTGAGGTCTACCTCGACATAAGGCATGAGCTGGTTGAGTTCCTTTGCATTTTTGGGGAGGTCGTCCGATTTTAGTCCCATCAGGAACTGTAGCAGCTTCTGCATCAGCACATCCTTGCAAAATCCGTCAACAAAATAAAACACAGCGTTTTTGTCCCCGATCGTCACGTCACGGCTCACAATATCAAAGGATGCTTCGGTGTGAAGCAAATCCGACATATGTTGTTTGTTTTTTTCAAAATTTGGATACATTTCGTTAACCATGCCTTTCTAAGCGATTTTGTCCTTGGTTTCAGTATGTGTCAATATCAGTATTTCATACATTCATTTTCATCTTTCATTCAATCTAAATTGACTTTTTAGGTATTTCTGATATGCTGATACTATCTTTTTCAAAGGATGAACAAAGGCTGCCGGTAAAAATTCTTGATATTTTTAAATCAAAAAAGGATAAAAAATGCAATGCTTGCACAGCAGATTACGCGTATTACATTAGGTGTTTTTGCCTATGCTTATATGAAGACTGAAAACATCTGGGCTCCAGTAATACTGCATTATCTGAACAATAATCTCGTCCCGATTTTTTCAGGGAATTACACTGCCAGCGTATTTGAAAATCAGTCGATTACTTGGGGCGGTCTGCTGATTTCGCTGGTGGTGAATGGGGTGATTTTTGGTGTGTTTCTGTTTGCGAAGCCGTTTCGCGGGAAAGAAGAATTTTCATAGTAGCATTCCCTTAAATCTGACATATTATGATAATAACTATGAAAAAAGAACAAGGAGCAGTGCAGATATGCAGGAATGGAGACCACAGATGCCATATGTAGAACAGTTTCCCGTGGCGATGGCATATGTACCCTGGCAGAGAAATTGTACGATGTACGAAAATCTTGACGAGGCATTTAAGACGGGCACGATATTCCCCGAACTCAACAAACCATTTTTAGGGAGGAGAGTGAAAGGATGAATACAGGATGCAAGCCATGCATGGATACAGAGCGGCAGAAACTTTTACAGGAAATCAGCAAGGTGGATTTTGTACTGAAGGAGCTGAACCTTTACCTTGACACCCATCCATATGACCAGCAGGCAATGGAGCGTTTTGGGCAATTCAATGCACTGAAGAACAAACTGGTAAAGGACTATACTGAGAAGTACGGACCTCTTGTACTGAGCATTGTCGACATGGACAGCAGGGAATGGAAATGGGCCACACAGGATTGGCCGTGGGAAGGAGGCTATAACTAATGTGGAATTATGAGAAGAGATTACAGTATCCGGTAAAGATTACCCAGACCAATCCGCAGATTGCACAGGTTATTATCAGCCAGTATGGTGGTCCAGATGGAGAGCTTGCGGCATCAATGCGGTATCTGGCGCAGCGGTATACAATGCCCTATAATACTGTTGCAGGGGTGCTGACGGATATCGGTACAGAAGAACTGGCTCATTTCGAAATGATTTGCGCAATTGTATACCAGCTGACAAGAAATCTTACACCAGAGGAAATCAAAGAGTCTGGATTCGACAAGTACTATGTGGATCATACGCTGGCGCTCTGGCCGCAGGCGGCAGGTGGCATTCCGTTCAATGCCTGTGAATTTCAGTCCAAGGGTGATGTCATCACAGACTTGACAGAGGACATGGCAGCAGAGCAGAAGGCGAGGACGACATATGACAATATCCTCCGTCTGGTTAAAGATCCTGATGTCTGTGACCCAATCAGGTTTCTGCGTGCGAGAGAGATTGTGCATTTCCAGCGGTTCGGTGAAGCACTCCGCATTGCACAGGAGAACCTTGACTCGCGCAATTTTTATGCATTTAATCCTGAGTTTGACAAATAATATCATATATGCAACTGCAAGATGGCAAAGTAAACTACGGTGGTGCTTTTTTAAGAAGCACCACCGTAGTTTATACAGGTTATAATAGAAATGCCTTCAGATTTCCGTCAAGACTACCAGCCAGTTCTGTCAAATCCTCAGTAAGGGTTTCAAGATTTTCAATTTCATACATCATCCGCTCGGTTGCATCTGTCGCACTTTGTGAGAGGGCGGCATTATCAATGGCAGATTCCGACAATTCGGAAATAATATGTGACATGTTATCTTTTGCCAGGTTCATCTCTGACACGTTTGTCTGCATGGTGATTTCCTTGTCCGTGATCTGTGCGATATCGGATGCAATCTCACTAAAAATTTGTCTTGTTTTATCAATGTTAATCTCCTGATGTTATAAAGTGTCTTTGATTGTATCCATTACGGAGACAATTCCACTTGTCTTTTCGACCAGAGACAGGATGTTTTGTCCGATTTTGGCTGCAGAGCTGTTGGACTCCTCTGCCAGCTTCTGGATTTCCTGTGCGACCACGGCAAAACCCTTTCCTGCTTCACCTGCGCGGGCTGCCTCGATACTTGCATTTAAGGCGAGTAGATTTGTCTCATCTGCAATGTTAGTAATATATTCGGTCACAGTTTTGATTTGCTCTACGGAGTCGTTCGTAACACAAACATGGTAACCAATTTCTGCCACGGTTTCGCGGGAATTTTTGCTGATCTCGGAAAGCTCGTCTAATATATTCTTGCTGTTTTCAGAAAGGGCAGCCATGTGATTGGACAGGAGATTAATGTTTTCTATCTGTTCCAGCATCATGTCAATTGCATTCCGGGTAGTTTCAACATTCTCAGTTGCACTGCGTGTACCGGATTCCTGGTTGGTCGCCTTTTCATAAATTTGCCCAACACTATCGCGCATCTCTTTTGCGGCAGTGACATTTTTTCCGGACATATCATTTAACTGTCCCGCGGCCTCCGTAAGCTTTAGCATTCCGGCCTGGATATTTTTTAAAAGACCATCAATTTTGGTTCGTAGTTTTTCTGTTCCGGCGGCCAGTTCACCAAATTCATCCTTACGATTGATGCGAACCAGCCGCCCATCGGAAAGATCGCCTTCGGAAACTTTTAGGAGCACCTTGCGCACGTCGTGAAGCACTTTGGTCAGTCCGCCTATGTAACAGAAAATAAAAATAGCCACAGCAACCAGTATGATGGCAGATGCCAAAGCAGATGTCAGAATATAGCGTGTCATCAGGCTGTCCAGTTCCGCGCTGGGAGTGGATGCCATTAGCGCTCCGATAACCGACTGGTCACTCGACTGCACAATAGGAATAATATAGGCGTGGTACATTTTTTTGTCAATTTCGATATTTCGGTACCAGAGCTGCGCTCCTTGGCCAAGTGTATATGCTTTGATATTTTCTCCGGCTTTCATGCCAATCCAGCGAATATTATCTTCGTTACAGATAGAGGTCATGACTGCCATGTCCTGATAAAAGAATGTGATGTCAACGTCAGTTTCTTCCTTTAAATCATCTACAACAAAGGCTGCGAGACATTGAAGTTCATTCCGCGCCACACATATCCGTCGTCCTTCAGTGAATAATCTCCATACCCCTGGCTGTTGTACAGGTTCATTGCTGCCAGTGCACTGGATTTCAGGCGGCTTTTCGTCTGATTGTACATTCCGGAACGGAATTGAATCAAACCAATAATCAGGGACAGAATTGTCAGAAGTAAAAGAGGAACACAGCATAGGGTAAGCATTTTTTGCTTGAATTTCATATTCATCCCTCCCTACATTGCATCTTTTGTAATGACAGTGACACCAGTGTCAGTAGTGGTATTGGTGTCTGTGTAGGTGCCTTCAAGAGCCTGGATGGCAATTGTCATGCCGTCATGTCCCATGACCTTTGGATTTTGCTGCATAGTAGCATAGATGGTTCCATCTGCCACAAGGGAGAGTACGGCATCCGAAGTATCAAATCCCACAACTGTGCTTTCTGCGGCAGCTTCTTTCACGGCGTTTCCGATAGTAACAGTCGTTCCCTCATTGGTGCCGAAAAATCCAATATAGTTCTGGGCAAGTCCTTCCTTTACAGCATTTGTGACATTGTCTGCGTTATCCTGCATAAATACTGTCTCTGCGAGTGTGAAGTCCGTTCCTTCAAATGCCTGACGGAATCCGTTTTCCCGCGCTACACAGGAAGCAGTGTCGACAGTGACACCCATTACTCCGATTGTGCCGCCTGTTATTCCTTTTTCGCGCAATGCCTCTATCATGGTTTCGCCGGCGGTTTTTCCGGCAATAGTATTATCGGTTGAAAGTGCTGTCACACAGTCGTAGCTTGCGGCACTGTCAACATATACGATTTTACATCCGGACTCAGCGGCTTTTTGCAGACTTGCATTGATGCCGTCTTTGCTGTTTGCGGCAATCAGAATGGCGTTTGCACCGTTTGCGACAGCGTCATCAATACATGCGCTTTGCAGTGTGTCGTCATGGGAATCGGGACCAGTCCATTTGTAGGTAATATTTCCTAATTCTTTGGCAGCATCCAGGCATCCATCGTCGATGGACTTCCAATAGCTGTCTGCCAAATCCATTGTAATCAGGTAGACAGTATAGTTCGTTCCGGTAGTCGGTGCAGTTTGCGTGCCGGATTTTTCAGTATTGTCATCCGGACTTACTGCCTGTGCCGGTGAGACTGAGGATGGCTCGGAGGTTACGGCAGATACCATGGGGTGTTCAGGCATTATTATTTCGGGTGTTGTGTTTGCACCACATCCGATTAACAAGAAAATGCCAGACAAAATACTTAGTAACAAAGTTCTTTTCGCTCTCATTTTTGCTCCTTTCATTTATGCAAATCTCAATAACTTTTTACTGGCATGTTGTGTAAATGCAGATTTTACATATTATGCCAGAATATATTAATAATACAATATTTTGAGCAGAATAACAACGTATTTGTTTGAATATGTCAAAATTATCGTAACAGTTCAGCCTTCATTTTCCTGTTAGAGGTATTGAGAATTTTAATTCTTTTTAAAGCCAATATAAGTGTGCTATAATGGTAAAAAATGTATTTTATAGCGAGCAGATATGAATATGCCTGAAATCTGTAGATAAGCATGGCAATTGGCAGGAATGGAGATTATGAGTTTATGTTGGAAGATGCATTTGAGGTTTTGATTGTAGAAGACGATGACACATTGGCAGCAGGACTAGGACGTGCATTGATGTCCCGAGAGCTTAAGGTTGAATGCTGTGGGCTTATAAGTTCTGCACGTACCAGGATGAAAGGCAAAAAATATGCGCTGGTCATACTGGACGTAAATTTGCCTGATGGGGATGGATTTGATTTCCTGCGTGAAATAAAGCGATTATATGATACGCGTGTTATTATGCTGACTGCAAATGATTTGGAGATGGACATTGTTGCAGGCTTGGAAGCGGGTGCGGATGATTACATAACAAAGCCGTTTAGCCTGGCAGTTCTGCGTGCACGTATCAATACGCAGCTGAGGAATTTGAATAAAGAAACGGACAATGAATCGAATGGAAAAATAGATACAGAAAACAGGGAAATTACGACAATCATAATTGATGAGTATGTGTTTGACTTTGTAAAAATGCAGTTTTCCTATAAGGATACATTGATTGAATTGAGTAAAACAGAACAAAAGCTTTTGTGGTGTCTTGTGAATAATAAGGGCATCACGCTCAGCCGCAGCTTTCTGATAGACTATATATGGACAGATGGCGCAGAGTATGTGGATGAAAATGCACTGTCTGTAACTGTTAAGCGGCTTCGGGATAAACTGTCTGCACAGCAGCATATCAAAACGGTTTATGGCGTGGGATATGTCTGGAAATAATGATGAGAAAAGCACTTTCAAACGATTGATTGGTATGCGTGTAAAGCACACAGGAGGTATAAAAATGATTTATATATCTTGCATGGTTATGGTATGTTCCATTGTCATTGTACTAATTTACAGACACCAGACTGTGAAAACCTTTGAGAGCCTGAACAGCATGATAGATGGTATATTGGAAAACACTTTCGATGAGAAAGTCTTTGATGAGTCAAGATTCTCCGCACTTGAGAGCAAGCTCGCACATTATCTGCTTGCTTCACAGGTGTCCTCGCGGAATGTGGTGCAGGAGCGGGAAAAAATCAAAGGTCTTATCACAGATATTTCGCATCAGACCAGAACACCCATATCCAACATTTTGCTATACAGCGAAATGCTAATGGAGGACAGCCAGCGGGACGAAGACCGGCAAAACCTGGAAGCACTGCATCAGCAGGCGGAAAAGCTGAATTTCTTGATTGCCTCACTCGTAAAACTTTCAAGGCTTGAATCCGGTATCATTACAGTAAAGGCAGTGCGTGGCAATGTATGGGAGCTGGCATCAGAGATATGCAGCCAGTACGAGCCGCTTGCAGAACAAAAAGGGCTGTACATGCATTTTATACAATCGAATGATGATAATGACTGCATGGCAAAATATGATAAAAAGTGGACAATGGAAGCGGTCGGAAATATCGTTGACAATGCGATAAAGTATACGGACAGAGGTGGAATCACGGTAGCTGTGAAACCATATGAAATGTTCTGCTGTATTGAGATAAGCGATACAGGAATTGGTATCCCGGAGGAGGAGGCGACACTCATTTTCAAAAGATTTTACCGTTCGCAGTCTGTCAGCCGGATACAAGGCGTCGGGGTAGGGCTTTATCTGGCAAGGGAAATTATTTCGGCAGGAAACGGATATATTAAAGTTCAATCAAAATTAGGGGAAGGAACAAAGTTTTTTGTATATCTTCCAAGATAAGACAGAAGCTTCAAATCTTTCAAAACCGTAAGATTTCATTTTATTCCGGAAAGAATGTGGAAAGAATGATGTGCGATAATAAAATACAACAAAAATTTCACAAATGGAGGAATCATATGAATATCTTATCAACAAGCGATTTGAAAAAAGTTTATGGGAGTGGCGAAAATGAGGTACATGCGCTGGATGGTGTGAATCTGTCAGTTGGGAAGGGGGAGTTTGTCGCCGTAGTCGGTACGTCAGGCAGTGGAAAGTCAACGCTGCTGCATATGCTTGGTGGACTGGACAGACCGACATCAGGCAGCGTGTCCGTTGACGGAAAAGAAATCTTTACCCTGAAGGACGAGGCGCTTACCATATTCCGCCGACGGAAAATTGGGTTTATTTTCCAGAATTATAATCTGGTGCCGGTATTGAATGTCTATGAGAACATTGTTTTGCCGGTACAGCTTGACGGAAATGAGCCAGATAAGGACTATATTGACAGCATTATCGAAACACTGGGACTGTCAAGCAAGCTGGCGAATCTGCCGAACAATCTTTCCGGAGGGCAGCAGCAGCGCGTTGCAATCGCGAGGGCGCTGGCGGCAAAACCCGCAATTATTCTCGCAGATGAGCCGACGGGAAATCTGGACAGCAGGACAAGCCAGGATGTCATGGGACTGCTAAAAATTACGAGCCGCAAATACACGCAGACCATTGTGATGATCACACACAATGAAGAAATCGCCCAGCTTGCAGACCGTATTATCCGCATAGAGGACGGACATATTGTAATGGGTCAGAACGGAGGGCGGATATCATGAATGTGGCAAACAGGAAATGCATACGGAACATCAGCTTCAAATCACTCCGGTCGGCAAAATTAAAGAATATCGTGTCAGTCCTGGCGATAGCGCTTACAACACTGTTGTTCACGGCGCTTTTTACGATTGTAACATCACTGGTGCATGGCATGGAGCAGCAAAATTTCAGACAGGTTGGCGGGTATGCACATGGCGGATTCAAATTTCTGACCTATGATCAGGTGCAGGAGCTGAAGGATGACCCTCTCATCAAAGAGTATGGTGTCAGGCATTTTGCCGGCATGGCAACAGAAAGGCCATTCCATAAAAGTCATGTGGAAATGAGCTGGTGTGACCCCAACATGGCAAAGTGGATGTTCCTGGAGCCAATAGAGGGGCGGCTGCCAAAGGAAGGGACAAACGAAGCGGCAACCGATTTAAAGGTACTGGAGCTTCTTGGGGTAGAGCCCGAAATAGGTGCACAGTTTACGGTTCCGATTACCATGAAGGGACAGACTGTCACGGAAACATTTACGCTATGCGGCTGGTGGGAATATGACGAGGTAACTGTGGCAAATCATATTTTGATACCGGACAGCAAGGTTGATGAGGTGATTGCCAAGTTTGATCCTGCAAATTTGGATGTAATGGCTGGAATCTATAATTTGGATGTGATGTACAAAAGCAGTCGGAACATAGCAGAAAATAACAAAACAATTCTTGCGCGTCACGGTTATCAATGTGAGGAACCGAGTCAGGATCATTATATCAATAATGGTGTGAACTGGGGATATATGTCAGCCCAGATGAACGGAAGTCTGGATGGCATGACAATTATTTCCGTTATAGGCATTCTTGCCCTGATCATATTTACAGGATATCTGATTATTTACAATGTTTTTCAGATATCTGTCTCAAATGACATCCGTTTTTATGGCATGCTCAAAACCATAGGGACAACAGGCAGACAGATTCGGAGAATCTTATATATTCAGGCATATTCGTTATCTGCGGCGGGCATACCGCTTGGAATGGCAGCCGGATATTTCTGCGGTATTATCCTGACAAAACCAATTGCGGCACAGCTGCAGGGCATAAGGCTTGAACTGTCTTCCGTAAGTCCGCTGATATTTCTGTTTTCCGCGTTATTTGCGCTTCTGACCGTAGTGATCTCATGCCGCAAGCCCGCAAAATACGCTGCAAAAGTATCACCGGTAGAGGCAGTTCGATATGTGGAGGGGGAAAATATAAAGCGTTCGGTTAAAAAATCGAAAAAGGGCGCTTCCGTGCCCAAAATGGCATGGTCCAATATCGGAAGAAACCGTGTAAAGACAGCCGTGACGGTGATTTCCCTCTCCCTTGCCGTTGTGCTCCTGAATCTGACGGTGACGTTTTCCAATTCTTTTGACATGGGAAAATATGTAGATAAATTCATCAGCGTGGATTATCTGGTGGCAAACGCTTCGCACCTTGAGGTGAACGGTATCTTTTGGGATGAGAATATTGCCGTGGAAGAGGATGTGATTGCAGCGATTCATGAACAGAAGGGCATCGCGGACAGCGGCAGGACGTATGGTTTCTCTGCGCAGGGTCATGTTCCGGAAGAATTTTACAGGAAAAGGTATACTAGATACCTGCCACAAGAAACTGTGGATGCGATGCTCCAGGATTCCGTAAAATCAAACGGACAGGCAATGGATAATGTCAATCTCTATGGAATGGAAGATTTCTGCCTTGACAAGCTCAGGGTTATAGAGGGCAGTCTTGACAAGCTGCACGAAGGTGGGAATTATGTCGCGGCGGTGTATGTGCCGGATGATTATGGAAACGTGAATCTGGATTCAGGATTCAACTGGGCAAGAGTCGGGGACATGGTAACAATCAGGTATGTGGAACAGTGTGAATACTATAACCCAGAGACGGGCGAGGTTTATGAGGATGATGCTCATATCCCGGACAGTGTACCGGTTTCATCACGGCCGGTTGTCTATCATGACAGGGATTATGAGGTGGCGGCGCTGGTGGTTGTCCCCAATCAGATGAATTACCGTTTTTATAGCGGTGCACAGTTTGTCATGGGGGCAGATACATTCCTTCAGGAGACAGAATCATCGGCAGTAATGTATTATGCGCTTGACGTGGAGCATGATAACCCGCAATATAATGAGGACATGGACAGCTTCCTGGCTGACTATACAGAAAACATTGCGGACGAGTATGGATATGAGAGCCGTAGGAAGCAGGAAGCAGAATTTTCTCAATTTAGGAATATGTTTGCATTCGTGGGAAGCGTACTTAGCCTTATCGTAGGACTTGTTGGAATCCTGAATTTCATAAACTCCATTGTCACAGGAATCCTGTCACGCAAGAGGGAGCTTGCCGTATTGCAGGCGGTAGGCATGACAGGAAGGCAGCTAAAACAGATGCTTATTTTAGAGGGACTATATGAATCCATCGGTTCCATTCTGGTTACAGTGGCGTTTACCATACTGACTGCGCCATTTGCAGGCAATCTGCTTGGCAGCATGTTTTGGTTCCTCACCTATCAGTTTACGATTTCGCCAGTATTGATCATTGCCCCGCTATTTGCACTGCTGGGCATTATGATACCTTATCTGTCATATCAATTCATGGTGAAAAAATCCGTGGTCGAGAGACTGCGCGAAGCAGAATAAGAATAGGAGTGGCGGCCTACTCATGGTAGGTCACCACTCTGTCGTTTTCATAGATTCTCGTCTTCCCGTCAGGAATCAGGGATTCATCACCGCGCATAATCATCGCGATTAACTCGTCTGGCGCCAGGTCAAGCTCGGATATGGTATGGCCGCACCATGGATGCGTCCTGTCAATCTTTGTCTCTTCAAGCTGCTCATTGCCGCTCGGATTGTAGGAGGGCGCACTTAAAATGATGCTGTCGCCAGCCTTTATCAAAGTGTCTCCTTTCGTAATGATGGTCTCGTGATTGCGTTTTATCATAAGGGCAAGGGAGCCCGTGGGAAAGCACACTTCCTTGATAAGCTTGTTTTCCCAGTGGTGTCCCTTCGGGATAAACATGCGTATCAGCGTGATGGCGGAATCTTCCTGGTAGTCGTTGAATGTCTTTCTGACATCGGCATTCTCGTCAATCATGTCAAGCTTCTGGGCAGCCCTTGGCAGGAGCGTTCCCTGTATTGCCACCGAAAAGAGCGACACCATAAACACAATGTGGAACAGATTGTGCGGCATGATGATTCCGCCAGCCACAGCCATAATGGCAAAAACGGAAGATGAGGCGCCCCTAAGACCTGCCCACGACACCAGAAGACACTGCCTTGCGGAGCAGCGAAATGGCTTTAACAGCAGGAAGACCGCGACAGGCCTGGCAATCAGGGTCAGTATGACTGTGATGACAATTGCCGTAAAGATGACGTCGGACATTTCGTGCGGAATCGTCAAAAGCCCCAGCAGGAAAAAAATAAGAATCTGGGCAAGGGAGGTAACGCCGTCAAAAAAAGGAATCAGCGTTGCCTTGCTCGTGATTTTGCTGTTACCAATAATAATGCCCATTATGTACACACTCAGATACGCATTGCCACCCAGAACCTGTGACAGACCGTAGCATATAAGAACCATTGCAATCATAAAAATCGTGTCAAGTCCCTCAGAAATCAGCTCCGTCTCCGTCATCAGCCATATGGTCAGCTTTGCAAATATTACACCGATAAGACCGCCCACCGCCAGCTGTAAGAAGATGCGAAGCACAATGTGCTCTGCCTTGCCGGAATCAATGATGCCCATGGCGATAAATGTGAGCATATATGCCATGGGGTCATTACTTCCACTTTCCATTTCCAGAAGGGAGGCCGTACTGTCTTTCAGGTTCAGCTTTTTCTGGCGCAGTATGGCAAATACGCTTGCCGCGTCAGTTGAACCCAGCACGGCGCCGACCAGGAAGCTTTCCGGCCAGGTGTAGTTTAAAACCAGTCTGACAAACAGTGCAGTGACAACGGCAGTGACAGCCACGCCGATTGTCGATAAAAGGATGGATTTTGCCGCCACATCCCGCGCAAGCGTCCATTTCAGGTTAAATCCGCCGTAGAACATGATAAACAGCAGCGCAATGGAACAGATATTTTCTGCAAGCCGATAGTCGTCAAAAGGTATCTTGAAAATACCGTCACTTCCAAACAGCATACCGATAAACATAAACAGAATCAATGCCGGCATGCCAAATTTCCCGGAAAATTTTTCAGCCATCACGCAGAGTAATATCACAATTGCAACAAGCAGTAAGACAAAAGTCATAAATCCACCTTTCCTCAATGAATCCAACAATATAGTTTTCTAATATTATCCTAAACTGAATTGGCAAAGGTTTCAAGTCCAATTTAGTTTAGGGCGGTACAATCCTTCGATTCAGGAAAAATTGATTGTTAGCAGAAATTGTATATGGTAAAATAATTATAATAAACGACAAAAATATTTGCCGTTTATTATAATTGATGCACACGACCGCATAAGGAATTTAGCCGCTTTGCGGCATGCGGTCAGCGCAAGTAAAAGCAAATATAATTTGCGTTTATTATAAAAAAACGAGGAGGAATGTTATGCGGTTTGAATTTGATAAAAAAGACTGGGATTCATTGCAGGAGGGTGAAAAAAACTGTTTTCTGCTCACAAACGGACTGGGCGGTTACAGCAGCCTGTCCATTATAGGGGCAGCGGCGAGAGGGGATCATGCACTTTTCATGTCGGCAAAAAGAGCGCCGAATGTCAGAATGCATCTTGTCACGAACATCTTTGAAAAGCTAATCATTGATGATGCGGAACACATACTGACTTCCCAGCGCATGAAGGACGGAAATGATTATACGGGATATCAGTATCTTGAGAAATTTGTCTATGATGATTTTGATGACACTGCGCCTGTATGGACATTTCAGGCTGACGGCGTGACAATTGTTAAGAGAATCGTGACGGCACATGATGAAAATGTGGCAGCATTAAAATATGAAATAAATAACCCCGCAGGGAAAAAGGTTACGTTGGAGCTGACCCCCCTGCTGCGTCTCACATCCAAGAAGGAAATCTTTGATGCTTCCCAAAATCTGCCACGGTTTGATGAGATGGAGCTGCTCCGTGTTACGACAAATGCAGAGCTGTCTATGCATGAGCCTGCATTGTTTGGCGAGATGTACTTTTCGCAGGATGAGCGTGACGGACGCGAAGAATACGGAAATGTCTTTATCAATCATAGAATCAAGGCACAAATACCGGATAAAAGTGACATATATGTCATTTTTGGCACGGAATCCAGTACGGAATCAGATGCGGCAAAAATATTTGACAGACTGGTGCAGGCGCGTAGGGGACGCAGGGAACAGCTGGTGAATCAGGCAGGGCTGTCATCAGCACTCGGAAAACAGCTGTTGCTGAGCGCTGATGCCTATGTGGTAAGACGTGATTCGACAAACGGTAAGAGTATTATTGCGGGATATCCGTTTTTTGAGGACTGGGGACGTGATACCATGATAGCGCTTGCTGGAGCTACGATGGTGACAGGGCGGTTTGCGGAATGCAAAAGCATTCTCAGGACATTTGCAAAGTATGTGAAAAACGGACTTCTGCCGAACCTGTTTCCGGAGGGGGGCGAAAATCCCATGTACAATTCTGCGGATGCCCCGCTGCTTTTTGTCAATTCGGTATATGAATACATGGAATATGCAGGGGACGATGCATTTAAGGATGAAATCCTTCCGGTGCTGAAACAGATTATGGACGCATATCAGAACGGTACGGATTACCATATCAAGATGGACAGTGACGGTTTAATTATGGCAGGAGGCGGCCTGGAACAGCTTACGTGGATGGATGTGCGCGTGGGTGATTTCCTGCCGACCCCGAGACATGGCAAGCCGGTCGAAATTAATGCATACTGGTACAGCGCGCTGATGGTGATGTATAAGCTGACACAGGACAAGGCATACCAGGAGCTGGCGGATAAAGTAAAGGATTCGTTTCAGAAAAAATTCTGGAATGAGAGCGCACAGTGCCTGAAGGATGTCATATCAGGCGGAAAGGATGAGAACCAGATACGGTGCAATCAGATTTGGGCGCTGACAATGCCGTTTACCATGCTGCCTGCTGACAAGGAAGCGCTTGTTATCAGAAAAGTCAAGAACGAGCTGTATACGACAGTCGGACTGCGCACGCTTGCAAAAGCCGACCCTGAGTTCCACTGCATTTATATCGGAGCGATGGAGGAGCGCGACAGGGCTTATCATCAGGGAACGGTCTGGGCATTTCCGCTGGGCGGCTATTACAGGGCATGTATCCGGTATGCCCAAAGGTGTAATGACGCGGCAGAGAAGGAACGCCTTCAAACTGAATTAAAGTCAGGCTTTGAAGCCCTTGGCACATGGCTCAGGGAAGGTTGCGTGGCACAGATAGCAGAAATTTATGACGGTGATGTGCCTACGGTATCAAGGGGATGCTTTGCACAGGCATGGAGCGTCGCGGAACTGCTCAGGGCAGTGTATGATTATGAAAAAATGTAACGCTTACAAGTGAAAATCCAGAAAATAATGTAAGAGCTTACACTTTCCTATAGATATTTTTGGTTATTTATGTTATTTTAGTTATATGGTACTATTAATTTATAATCAATATCCTGATGTGGCATACGGCGGTAAAAATCTTTTCCGCCCGGTTGGAGTCATGCCGCTGTCAGAATGGAGGGCGTAATGAAATTTGAGGTCATTTATAAAACTGCCACAAGCTTTGTGGTTGAAATCAAGGAAAACGGTTATTTTTCTTCGGAACAGGAGCATGAAATTTATGTGAATGGGAGCCTTGCGGAGAGAAGTGACAGGAATGTTGCGACGGTGTTCGGACTGGAACCTGCAACGACATATGATGTGAAAATAAAGTGCGGATCGGATGAATCTGAGTGTTTCAAAGTCACTACGGAAGAGGAGTATGTTACTTTAAACGTAAAAGATTTTGGCGCAAAAGGAGATGGTGAGACAGATGACACACACTTTATACAGTGTGCCATCAATGCGTGTCCAAAAGGGGGCAGGGTCTATATTCCGGCTGGCGTGTACAAAATTTATCCCTTGTTTTTAAAGAGCGACCTGGTGCTTGAAATCGGAAAGGACGCGACGCTTTCCGCGTTTACGGACAGGACAAGGTTCCCGATTCTTCCCGGAAAAATTGCGTGCGTTGACAAGGAAAAGGAATACTTGCTTGGCACATGGGAGGGTGACCCGCTTGACATGTTCGCAGGAATCATCACAGGAATTAACGTCGAGAACATCGTAATTACCGGGCAGGGGACGATAGACGGCTGTGCGAGCAGGGAAAACTGGTGGGACAATCCCAAGGTAAAACGCATTGCATGGCGTCCGCGCATGATTTTCCTGAACCATTGCAAGAATGTCGTCCTGCATGGCATTACGGTTAAGAACAGTCCCTCATGGAATATCCATCCGTATTTCTCGGAAAACCTGAAGTTTATCGGTATTTCCGTACTTGGACCCAAGGATTCACCCAATACGGATGGGCTTGACCCTGAATCCTGCAAAAATGTGGATATTATCGGGGTTTATTTCTCCGTAGGGGATGACTGCATTGCCATTAAATCAGGCAAGATTTATATGGGATCAAAATATAAGACACCATCTGAAAACCTCACAATCCGGCAGTGCTGTATGCGGGACGGGCATGGCTCCATCACAATCGGAAGCGAGATGGCGGGCGGCGTGAAAAACCTGAATGTTGAGAACTGCCTGTTTCTCCACACGGACCGCGGACTCCGCATTAAGACCAGGCGCGGACGCGGCAAGGATGCCATTGTGACTGGCATCAGGTTTGAAAATATCATCATGGATCATGTGATGACCCCGGTTGTCATGAATTCGTTTTATTTCTGCGATGCGGATGGGCATTCCGACTATGTGCAGTCAAAGGAACTGTACCCGGTGGACGAGCGAACGCCGTATTTGGGGGATTTCCTGTTTAAAAACCTCAAGGCGACAAACTGCCATGCGTCTGCGTCCTATATGTACGGACTGCCAGAGCAGAAGATTCATCATGTGACTTTTGAAAATGCGGAATTTTCTTTTGCGGAAAATCCGACGGCAGGCGTTCCTGCGATGATGGACGGAGTGGATAAGCAGACAAATACTGGTATTTTTGCCAAAAATATTGAGACGTTTGAACTAAAAAACGTCACGGTTTCAGGGCAGGATGGCGAACCTGTCATCTGTGACGGAATCGACCATTATACCATATGATTGAAAAAGCGAAAGGGAGTGTCTGTCTATGGCAATTGAAATCGTAGAAAAATATGTAAATGAACTGATTGACAGGAGCACAATGGATGAACCTGTGTGGAACATCGAAAAGATAAGGGCAGGAAAAAAGGCTTCGTGGGATTATATTGACGGATGTATGATTATGGCGCTTCTGGAGCTCTATAAGGTTACGGACAATAAGAAATATTTCGATTTTGCGGAAAAATACATTGACCACCGGATTCAGGAGGACGGCACAATTATCGGATACAACAAGGATGAACTCAATCTGGATAATATCAATGAGGGAAAAAATTTATTTACATTGTACGATTTGACCGGAAAGGAAAAATACGCAAAGGCAACGGCAAATATCTATCAGCAGATACTTGAGATGCCGCGTACAAAGGAGGGAAACTTCTGGCACAAGAAGATTTATCCACATCAGGTATGGCTTGACGGCCTGTATATGGCACAGCCGTATTACCTGGAATACGAAAACCGCTTTCATGACAGGAAAAATTACAAGGATATTTTCACGCAGTTTTTTAATGTCGAGAAAAACCAGAAGGATCCTGTAACAGGACTTTATTATCATGCGTATGATTCGGAGAGGCAGATGTTCTGGGCTGACAAGGAGACCGGGCTTTCGCAGAATTTCTGGCTGAGGGCGCTCGGATGGTTTTCCATGGCGCTTTTGGACACCCTGACACTGGCAGACCCTGAATATCCGGATTACAGCCATCTGCTTGCCATGTACAGGGAACTGATAGACTCCATGCTGAAATTCCAGTCTCCGGAGGGAATGTGGTATCAGGTGCCGAACTACCCTGACAGGGAGAAGAATTATCTTGAGACAAGCGGAAGCTCAATAATGGCATACTGCCTGATGAAAGGCGCCCGTCTGGGATATCTTCCGGAGGAATACAGCGAGTATGGCGTAAAGGCCTTCAACGGAATCTGCGACAAGTATTTATCGACAGTGGAAGGCGAAATGAGTCTTGGCGGCATCTGCCTGGTGGCTGGGCTGGGGCCTGCCGATAATCCCAGACGCAACGGAACATATGAGTATTATATGTCAGAACCGGTCGTAAAAGATGACGCAAAAGGAACCGCGCCATTTTTGCTGGCGTATGCAGAAATGCTGAGACGTGATTCTTAGCATATTGAAAAAGGGCGTTACTGAAACGGATTGAACAGTAACAGAAAGGCAGCTGACGATGGAAAGAAAAGAACTGTATGTTGATGCAGACCAGGGGCAGGGGTTTGCCAAAATAAGCGAAGCGCTTGAAGCAGCCGGGCAGTTTAAGGATATGGAGGTTGTCATACATATTGCGCCGGGTACTTACAGGGAGCGCCTTGAGATCAGACAAAATCATATTTCCTTTATCGGAACGGATGCGAAGCAGACAAAAATAACCTACTCGGATGGGGCATTGGACATCATGCCGGAGGGCGACAAGCGTGGAACATTCCGGACACAGAGTGTCTTTATTGATGCGGATTATTTTTATGCCAGGCACATTTCTTTTTGTAATGAGGCGGGGCAGGGAAATAAGGCAGGGCAGGCGCTTGCGGTCTATGCGGACGGCGACCACCTGATTTTTGAGAACTGCCGTTTTGACGGTCATCAGGATACGCTTTTTACGGCGCCGCTGCCCAGGCAGGAAAAGCAGGCAGGCGGGTTTAAAGGGCCAAAGGAGTTTGCGCCAAGGCGTGTAGGCAGGCACTTGTACAAGGACTGTTACATCGCGGGTAATGTCGATTTTATATTTGGCAGCGCCATTGCTTATTTTGAAAACTGCGAATTGTTTATGAAAAAGAGAACGAGTGAAGTAAGTGGATATGTGACAGCCCCCTCAACGTATGAGGGACAAAAATACGGCTATGTGTTTGACCACTGTCGTTTTACAAGCGACTGTCCCGATGGGAGCGCTTACCTTGGAAGACCTTGGAGAAAGTATGCGAAATGTGTCATTATTCATTCCGAGCTTGGTGCACATATCCGCAAAGAAGGCTGGCACGACTGGGATAATAAGGAAGCATGGGACACCATGTTTTTTGCAGAGTATGACAATTATGGCGCCGGCGCCGGAAATGAGCGCGCCCCTTTTGTGAAGATGCTTGGCGAGGAGGAAGCCGCATCATACACACGTGAAAATGTCATTGGATTTTAGGAGGGCAGATATATGCAGTTTGGTATTCGGTTACATGATGCGGTGCAGGCGCCGATAGAAGAGCGCCTGAAAATAGTAAAGGAGCAGGGATTTGCATGTGCACACGTAGCGCTTTCCAAAGTAATCAGTGAAAATTCAGTAGCGCCGTCTGCACTTACGCCCGGATATGCCATGTATTTAAGAAGGCTGTTTGACAAGAACGGTCTGGACTGTGCAGTACTTGGCTGTTATCTGAACCTTGCCAATCCTGACCCTGCACAGTTAAGGCAGATTCAGGATAAATACATGGCAAATATCCGTTTTGCGGCACATCTCGGGGCGGGGGTAGTCGGCACGGAAACCGGTGCACCAAACACTGCCTATCAATTCGAGGAAGCCTGCTGGAACGAGGAGTCATTACAGACGTTTATTAAAAATCTCCGCCCTGTTGTAAAATACGCGGAGCAGATGGGCGTGCTTATGGCAATAGAGCCGGTGGTGCGGCATATTGTGTGCAATCCCGTTCGCGCAAGGCGTGTGCTGGATGAGATTGACTCGCCCAACCTGAGGATTATTTTAGACCCCGTGAATCTGCTGGAAACATATAACTATGAGAAGCAGGATGAAATCCTGGACGAAGCGGTCGAGCTGCTGGGCAGAGATGTGGCAGTGCTTCATGTAAAGGATTTTATCATAGAAAACGGAAAGCTGGTGTCAGTGCCTGTCGGTCAGGGACAATGCCATTGGGAGCGTGTGATACCCTATATGAAAAAGGAAAAACCGTTCATGCATGCCACGCTTGAGAACACAAAGCCTGACAATGCAGTGGCGGCACTAAGTTATATCCGGGAGCTGTATCAGAATTCATGACAGTAAAAAATCCTGCGTAAAGTATCAATAAATAATATTGAATAATGTATTGAAATATTGTTAAAATTATGTCAAAATAAAAACAGCAAGGCAGATTGTGAATAATTTTGCGAAACGTACGTAGGAGGCATAGGTATGAGAGGTATAGAAACGCAGGTGCGCAAGACAAGGCGTGCTATTTTCAGGGAAGTGGCAAACATGGCATACAATTCCACCAATCTTGTGGATGACATGGAGGCGCTTCCTTATAAATTGGCAGATGCAGAAAATTCACCATACTGGGACAATATTTACAGGGAGCGGGAAATTATCCGCGAACGCACCAGACTTGCCATGGGAATGTCATTGCGCCCGGAGGATGAACCGGTACAGGTCAGCCAGGGCGTGGAGGAGAGTAATATTGATGAAAAATATTATGAACCGCCCCTTATGCAGGTCATTGCGTCGGCGTGCAATGCATGCCCGGAAAACAGGTATGAGGTTACAGACAAATGTATGGGGTGCCTTGCGCATCCATGCAATGAAGTATGTCCGCGGGGCGCAATCACCATGAAGAATGGACGCTCTGTCATTGACCAGGAGAAATGTATCAAATGCGGAAAGTGTAAGACCGTGTGCCCTTATGATGCAATTTCACACCAGCAGAGACCATGTCTGGCGCACTGCGGTGTCAATGCGATTCATTCGGACGGCCACGGCAGGGCGGTTATTGATGATGAAAAATGTGTCTCCTGCGGGCAGTGCATGGTAAGCTGTCCGTTTGGGGCGATTGCGGACAAATCGCAGATATTCCAGCTGATTCGCGCGATGCAGTCAGGCAGGAAAATCATTGCACAGGTAGCGCCGGCATTTGTGGGACAGTTTGGTCCCAAGGTAACGCCGGACATGCTCAAGACGGCTCTCAAGGAACTGGGATTCTTTGATGTGTACGAGACTGCAATCGGCGCGGACATGGGGGCAATGACGGAGGCAGAACATTATGTGAAGGAAGTGGCTACCGGGGAACTGCCGTTTCTCCTCACATCATGCTGTCCGTCGTGGTCCATGCTTGCCAAGAAATTTTTCCCGGAAACCATCGACAAAATCAGCAATGCACTGACGCCGATGGTGGCGACGGCACGGGTCATCAAGGAGGAGCATCCCGATGCAAGCGTTGTGTTTATCGGGCCATGCGCGAGCAAAAAGCTTGAGGCAAGCCGCAGGACCGTCCGCTCTGACGTGGATTTTGTCATTACCTTTGAGGAACTGCTGGGAATGTTTGAGGCAAAAGGAATCCTGCTTGACGAGATAGAAGCGCTTGATTCGATGAACGACGCGACAGCGGCAGGGCGCGGATACGGTGTGGCAGGCGGAGTTGCCAGCGCGATTGAGAGCTGTATTAAGGAATATTATCCTGATACGGAGATTCATATTGAACATGCCGAGAGCCTGTCCGAGTGCAAGAAGATACTGATGCTTGCAAAGGCAGGGAAGAAAAACGGCTGCCTAATTGAAGGGATGGCATGTCCGGGCGGCTGCGTGGCAGGCGCGGGCACGAATATTGCAATTCCGGCAGCAGCCAAGGAGTTATTAACCTTCAAAAATTCCGCTGGGAAAAAGCTTCCAGCACACGAAATGCGACAGCCCGAATGACATAGGCTGCGTGTCATAATCAGTGGTTATGATGGAAAGTAGGTGACTGAATATGCCAAATGGTCTTGAGATTATGAAAGCTGCAATAGATGACTTCAAGAAGATACAGAAATATATGTTACTGGCAAAAAAAGAAAATGCCAATGAAACATACGCTGAATTGAAGGAAGAATATATTGCTTTGAAAGCGATACTGAATGTTGCAGGTGTCAATCTGTCGGAACTGGATAAAATAAAAGAATAAGGAGTATAAAGATGGCAAAAAAAGTAAGATGCAGATTTGCGCCAAGTCCTACGGGAAAAATGCATGTCGGCAATCTGCGTTCGGCATTATATGAGTTTTTAATAGCAAAACATGCGGGCGGGGATTTCATTTTCCGGATTGAAGATACCGACCGGGAGCGCTATGTGGAGGGCGCTACAGACATTATTTATAATACATTGGAGAAGACGGGGCTGACATATGACGAGGGTCCCGACAAGGATAAGGGATACGGTCCTTATGTGCAGAGTGAGCGTGTTCAGGCAGGCATCTATATGAAGTATGCAAAGGAGCTGATTGACAAGGGACAGGCTTACTACTGTTTCTGTGATAAGGAGCGGCTTGCCACACTGAAATCAGAAGTGGTAGAGGGCAAAGAGATTACAGTATATGACAAGCACTGTCTCGGGCTTTCCAAAGAAGAAGTGGCGGAAAAGCTTGCAAGCGGCATTCCCTATGTCATCCGTCAGAACAATCCCACAGAGGGAACGACCAGCTTCCACGATGAACTTTACGGTGATATCTCCGTTGACAATACGGAGCTTGATGACATGATTCTGATTAAGTCGGACGGTTACCCTACGTATAACTTTGCAAATGTAGTAGATGACCACCTGATGGAAATCACGCATGTAGTGCGCGGCAACGAGTATCTTTCTTCCACGCCAAAATACAACCGGCTCTACGAAGCGTTTGGCTGGGAAATTCCTGTGTATGTGCATCTTCCGCTAATTACGGACGAGGAGCACAAAAAGCTCAGCAAGAGAAGCGGACATTCTTCATTTGAGGACATTGTGGAGCAGGGCATTCTTCCGGAAGCCATTGTGAATTTCATAGCGCTTCTCGGATGGAGCCCGGAGGACAACAGGGAAATCTTTACGCTTGACGAGCTGATAAAGGAGTTTGACTACACCCGCATTAACAAATCGCCGTCCGTATTTGATATGAACAAGCTGAAATGGATGAATGGGGAGTACATCAAGGCGATGGATTCTGACCGTTTTTATGAGATGGCGCTGCCCTATATCAGGGAGGTTATTACCAGGGACATTGACCTGAAAAAGATTGCGGAGATGGTAAAGACCAGAATAGAGGTATTTCCTGACATAAAAGGCTTAATCGGTTTCTTTGAAACGCTGCCAGAGTACGACATATCCATGTACACCCACAAGAAAATGAAAACGACAGCAGAAAGCTCGCTTGCTGTGTTAAAGGATGTACTGCCCCTGCTTGAGGCACAGGAGGAATACACCAATGATGCCCTCTATCAGCTTCTTTTATCCTACGTGGCAGAGAAGGAAGTCAAGAACGGCTATGTGATGTGGCCTGTCCGGACGGCAGTGTCCGGCTTGCAGATGACGCCTGCCGGGGCTACGGAAATCATGGAAGTTATCGGAAAAGAGGAAACCCTTGTCAGGATCAGTAAGGGTATTGAACTGCTTGAAAATGCTTAATCAACTGGACTGCGGTGTCAATGAGGCACAGCGCAGGGCAATTACACACAAGGATGGGGCAATGCTTGTCCTTGCAGGACCTGGTTCTGGCAAAACGTTCACCGTAACGCAGAGAATCAAATATCTGATAGAACAACATCATATACAGCCGGGGGACATTCTGGTCATCACATTTACAAAAGCCGCTGCCGCAGAGATGCAGGAGCGGTTTGTAAGGCTGAATGACGGAAAATGTTATCCGGTTTGTTTTGGTACGTTTCATTCCGTCTTTTTCCGCATACTGCGCCATACCTATCGGTTTACGGCGGACAACATCATTCGTGATGCAGACAAGTACAGGATTATGGCACAAATTGTCAGTGAGCTGCCCCCTGAGCTGCAGTCGCAGGAGGGGCAATATGCAAATATGGACACGGAGACATTACAGCGTCTTCTGGCAGAAATCAGCAAGGCAAAAAATAACGGACTGGCACCATGGGAAATAAAGAGCGAGACAGTATCACAGGCAGAATTTGAGCATATATATCATGCATATAAACAGGAGATGAATAACAAAAGGCTGATTGATTTCGACGACATGGTTCTGTTGTGCCGCGACCTTCTGGTATCCAGGCCGGAAGTCCTTAAAATGTGGCAGGAACGCTTCCGCTATATCCTTGTGGATGAATTTCAGGACATCTGTCCGCTGCAATATGAGGTGGTAAGGCTTCTCGCAAAGCCGCAGGACAATCTGTTTATTGTGGGCGATGACGACCAGTCTATCTATGGGTTTCGAGGCTCCAATCCCGAGATTATGCTCCATTTTACAGAGGATTATCCGAATGCCAGCCAGGTGCTGCTAAATGTCAATTACCGCAGCAAACAGGATATCACGGAGACTGCGGGAAAGCTGATAGCGCACAACAAAGTACGCTTTTCCAAAAAAGTCCGGACACAAAATATCCAAAAGGACGGTGTCCGGGTTTATTCCTTTCACTCGAAACCAAAGCAGGCAGAAAATATCGCACTGCTGATAAAGCAGTATATGGAACAGCCCGGGGCGAAATACAGTGATATTGCGATTCTGTACCGCACAAACAGCCATATTGCCTACACGGCAGAGCGTCTGGTTCGTGCGGGAATCCCTTTCTCGATAAACGAAAAGCCGAAAAATATTTATGACAGTGAGACAGCAAAGGACATGATTGCGTACATCAATTATGCCTTGCACGAGGACAGTGTTTCGGATTTTCTGCGCATCATGAACAGACCAGTGCGGTATATCAGGAGAAATACGGTGCCCCGTAATCCTTTTTCAATGCAGGAGCTTTTGGAAAACAACCGGACACTGGGCTATGTTGTGGAAAATATCATTGGACTTTATGACGGGCTTCGTTTTATAAAGGGGATGAATCCTTTTTCCGCGGTAAATTTTATCAGAAAAGGAATGGGGTATGACGATTATCTGAAAAAGAAGGCCTCCGAGTGCGGCAGGGATGCGGCAAGGGAACTGGAAGCGCTTGAGGAAATCATGCAGCTTGCAAAGGGGTTTGAGACGCTGGCGGAATGGATGGAGCATGTACAAAATTATGATAGTACATTACGCGAACTGCAGCACGGCAGTGGAAAAAATTGTCATACGGATGCCGTAAACATTGTGACAATGCATGCGTCAAAGGGATTGGAATGGAAAGTGGTGATACTCCCTGATGTGAATGAAGGCGTTGTGCCGCACAAGAAAGCGGTCACGGACAGTGAGCTGGAAGAGGAGCGCAGGATGTTTTATGTCGCCATGACACGGGCAAAGGAAAGTCTCTTTCTTTTTTATATCAAGGAAAATATGGAAAAAAAGGAGGCAGGAAACCTCCTGCCTTCACGTTTTCTTGATGAGATGTTTGACTAGATGGTATTATGATTCTGTTTCTTCGCGAACCTTGTTTATCATATCCTTCAAATCCAGGCTCTTGTCCTTTAAACGCGGACTGATGCTTCTGTTGGATACAACACCGGACAGAAACTGCAATGCAGTTGTATAGTCCTCTTTTTTGTAAGCAAAATATGAAAGCAGATAGTCAAGCGTGGGTTCATTCATGCCGGCGATTGGGTAGTCCTCATGCATTCTGGCGTTTGTCAGCCGGTTATAGGCATTCATGCCGGCATTGTATGCCTCTTTCAGATAGGTTTCCTTCTTGGTTTCCGCATCGGGGGCATCATCGTCTACTTCGTCGGCAAGATCCTGATACAGCCAGCATATTTTGAGACAGACATAGCCGATTTCACTGTCTTTTCCGCCTTTTGTGACTGTGCACAGCAGCGCCATCTTCATGCGGCTGATTGCCATTTCCGTTGTGTAAATGTCACATTCCGTCTCCTCATGGGACTTAAAGTTGGTCTGTATTTTTTCCTGGATTGTTTTACGCTGTGTTGCCGTAATGTTGTCAAAATTTTTGCCAAGTGCCGCATAACCGCAGTTTGGACAGCAGATTGCATCATATTTCGTGACGTTCACGTTGCTGTGTATGGGTCTTAAATCAGCCATTGTGTCAACAAACTTTGCAGTGTTGGATTTCACTGCCTTGGAACGGAACTGCTTATCGCAGATAGGGCAATTGTATCTTTTGTCCATCAATAAACCTTTTTCTGCTTTGACTTTTTCATTTGCATCCATATTATATATCCTCCCAATATTTATGATTCCTGTTCGCTGCCGACAATTTCATCAAATTCAACATTGTCGAGATACTCATCAAACGCATCGGCAACATTTTCATATTCCTCATCGTCGTCAATGTAAGTCAGCAAGGGTTCCGCATCAGAATTATTCTCATCTTCCTCATAGCGGTAGAACCATACCTCGCCGTCATCGTTATTTCCGTCCTCGTCAAGTGGAAGAAGGGCAATATAGTCCTTTTTGTCAACGGTAAGAATTGTGATAATCGCACAGTTCACGAGCTGTCCGTCATCCAGCTCAAGTTCTACGGTCATTTCCTCGGCATCAAATCCGTTTGCGTTTTTGTCTGTCATTTCGTTATTACCATCCCTTTCTTTTTACTTCGCATATACCTATATATTACCCAAAGTGTATAAACAAATCAAGAAAATTCTGAAAATAACTCTCTTTTATATCGCTTTAGGTGCAAAGTTTGACAATCAGCTTGACATTATATGCATAAAGCGAGTATCATAATATAGAAATGTAATAATAGATGCGGTCATTTGGTTATACTGGCGGTCGAAAAGACTGACCGCTCAGTATAATGTGATGCGCACAGCCGCATAAGGAAATATGCCACTTCGTGGCTGCGGCTGGCGCGATACTCACGGCAGATTTCATCTGTCGTGAGTATATAACATTCTGAGGTATTGAAATGAAGATGCAGACAGATGAGAAGGTAATCAATTATATTAAAAGAAAGATAAAAGATTCCTGCAACATTGTGGCAGTTCTCGGTATAGAAATGCTTGTTGAAGGCGGGGGGTATGACCTTGATTCCAATACTGAAAATTACCGTGTGGAGGAGGAATATGGATTTTCGCCGGAGGACATGCTTGCCACAAGTTTCTTTAATGCGAAGGTGGAGAAATTTTACCGTTTTTATAAAAAGGAAATTCTTGGCATGGATGTGCATTCCACTTCGGCGTATGATACGTTGATTAAACTTCAGAAACAGGGAAAGCTGTCAGCAGTTATCAGCCAGAATTTCCACGGACTGCCGCAGAATGTCAACCTGAAGCATGTGATAGATTTAAATGGAAACCTGCATAATAACAAATGTCCGCGCTGTAATAAGGAGTTTGACCTTAAGTATATTAAAGATTCTGAAGGGATTCCGTTATGTGACTGCTGCAAGATAGCGGTAAGGCCCGGAATACGCCTTTTAGGGGAACGTGTAGACACAGAGCTTATGACAGAAGCCGCGATAGCCTGCGAGGCTGCGGACGTATTGCTCATTCTTGGCAAAAATATGTATAATGACAGGCTTGAGTACAGTTCGGCGCCGGAGCATGAGCAGCTGAAAGTCCTTTTTTCCAAGGATGAGCTTATCAAAAATAAAAAAGTTGATTTTGTTATCAGAGATGATATTTGTGAATTCCTGCCTCTTATTATTGATTAGGGAGCGGTAGGCTCCTGAGTATAACAGCTAAATTGCGAGGTTTTATGAAGAAAATAAAAATAAATATTGGACAGCCCTACCCTTTAGGTGCCTCCGTCCGGGAAAATGGCATCAATTTTTCAATGGTGAACAGTTCAGACCGAAAATGCGGTATTGTTTTTTACCGGAGAGGGGTAGAGAAGAAGGAACGAATTTATTTTGACCAGAAGCACAAAATTGGAAATATCTATTGTGTCCTGGTTGAAGGGATAACTGCGAATGATTTTGAGTACAATTTTTTTATTGGTGATGAAGTTTTTGTAGATCCCTATGCAAAGAAAATTGTCGGGAATGAAAAATGGCGTACAGGCGAATTTGTTCGTCCTCTATTGAGGGGGGGCTTTGATTGTTGTACATTTGACTGGAAGGGGACAAGTCCGCTTCACATTCCATATCATGAAAGTATTATGTATTGTCTCAATGTAAGAAGCTTTACAAGGCATTCTTCGTCGAAAGTAAAGAAAAAAGGAACCTTTGAGGGGCTGATGGAAAAGATTCCATATTTAAAGGAACTGGGTGTCAATTCCATAGAGCTGATGCCTGCATATGAGTATGAGGAATGTGAGTGGCGGCATCCGGATGTGAATGACAAGACGCTCACAATAGAATACCAGGTCGGACATATTGATGCGAATCTGGCGCCAGACAATGCGGGACAGCAGAAGGCTGAGCGGCTGAACTGCTGGGGATTTAAGGAGGCATTTTATTTTGCACCCAAGGCTTCCTATTCGGCGGACGGCAATTCTTGTGAGTCGTTCCGGTGTATGGTGAGGGAATTGCACAGGAATGGCATCGAGATTACGATGCAGTTTTATTTTCCCGATTATATTAAACAGGGATATATCCTTGAGGTTATCAAGCACTGGGTTTTGGAATACCATATTGACGGAGTGCATCTCAAAGGAAACAGGATTCCTGTGACGCTGCTTGCCACGGAACCGCTTCTGGCGAATACCAAGATAATGTGCGAGGATTTTTATCTGCATGAAATCTATCCCAATGCGGAGCAGCCAGTTCCGAAGATACTGGGGTATTATAGAGATGAATATATGTATGATATACGTAAGTACCTCAAGGGTGACCAGGATACGCTTAAGGGGTTCCAGTATCATATGAGAAAAAATCATCACAAGTGTGGTGTGATTAATTACATCACAAATTATTTTGGGTTTACGTTAAATGACCTTGTTTCCTATGAAAGAAAGCACAATGAGCCGAACGGTGAGAACAATTCAGACGGGACAGACTATAATTTTAGCTGGAACTGCGGAGCAGAAGGACCTTCGCGAAAGAAGGCAATTAAACAGCTGCGGCACAAGCAGATGAAAAACGCACTAAGCTTTCTGCTTACGGCGCAGGGAACGCCCCTTTTGCTTGCGGGTGACGAGTTTGGAAACAGCCAGAACGGCAACAACAACTGTTATTGCCAGGATAATGAGACCGGATGGGTTGACTGGCGGGGGCTTACAAAAAATAATGATATCTTTGTGTATGTGAAAGAGCTGATTGCCTTTCGCAAAAAGCATGGCATCCTTCATCTGGACACAAGTCTTTCCATGCTTGACCGCTATGGACAAGGCTATCCGGATATTTCCTATCATGGGGAGGAAGCATGGAAGGCGCAGCTTGATACCTTTCACAGGCATATCGGTATTATGTATTGTGGAAAAGACGACAGTACAGACGAGGCAGACTATATTTATATTGCCTATAACATGCACTGGAATTCACACCGCTTTGCCCTTCCGTCCATAGCAAATTACGAATGGATTTCGGTAATCGGCACAGCGGAGAACAACATTGTCGCGGACAAGGAAAAAAATACGGAGTACATTGACATCAGCCCGAGAAGCATCTCCATTTTAACCGGAAGAAGGCTGCCGGAAACAGAGAAAAAGCCTAAGGCGCCCATAAAGCAGGCAAAGGGTAGTGATAAAAATATCAGTAAAGGCAATAATGATATAAAAAAGGGTAAATAAAGGTGGATATTTGGAAACATTTTCAGACAATTACACATCATAAGCTTATGGTTATGAAAGGATGCTTTGCGGTCGGCCTGTACTGGCAGGGACTGACGCATGACCTTTCCAAGTATATGCCGAGTGAGTTTTTTGTCGGCGCCAGATATTATCAGGGGACGCAGAGTCCCAATAACGCCGAGCGGATGGACAGGGGATACTCCTCGGCATGGCTGCACCACAAGGGAAGAAACAAGCACCACTATGAGTACTGGATGGACTACAGCGCCCATATGGGAGACGGGATTATACCTGCAAAAATGCCTGATAAGTATGTAGTGGAAATGTTTATTGACAGGGTGGCGGCTTCAAAAAATTATAACAAGGAAAAGTACCAGGATGACATGCCGCTGAAATATTACCTGAGTGGGAATCCGGGAAAATTTATGCATGAGGACACGAGAAGAAAACTGGAACTGCTGCTGAATATGCTTGCAAGGGACGGAGAGGCGAAGACAATGCGCTATATACGGAAAAGAATCATTCCAAATCTAAAAAGAAAATAAGAAGAACCAAAATAAGAACTCCTCATATATTAAGTATTAGAAAAGTTCTTGATGCATGAGGAGTTGTTTTTATGAATTGTTGGATTTGGATTATTTTACTGTGGTGTTTTTGCGGAAAAGGCGGCTGCCGTAATAATTGTCTGTGTGACGGTGGATGCAGTAATGAGCCGTCACCGTGCAACCCCGTTTTCCCGACACCGGTAGTTCCTCCGTGTCCGCCAAACAACGGATGCGGCTGTGACAATGACATGATTCAGCCGCGCGGCTTTGCCGGTTTTGGAGACGGAAACACATGTGGATGTGAGGAAAAGAACGATTAACCAGATAAATGGGCAGGCATTGTCCTGCCCATTGTGCCGTGTATATATATAATAATGGAATGAATGGAGATATTGGCGTGGAGGCAGTAAACAGCGAAATCAAGGAACGAGTAAATATAAGGGAAATATACCGATATCTTGGATATGGGACAGGAATTCCTGACGATGATATCCAATCACTTATCAGGGATGTGGTTGCACACCTGGTAAATGTGGTAAAACCCAAAAACATATACCGAATATATGAGTGCAGCACAAATGAAACAGGCATTACCTTAATCTCTGACAAAGCGCTCTCTTTTGAAAGCAGAAATCTGGCATCCAACCTCGCACAGTGCAGCAGGGTGGTTTTGCTGGCAGCGACGCTTGGTATTGCAGCGGACAAGCTGTTACAGCGGTATGAAGTACTGAATATGGCTAAGGCGGCAATCATACAGGCGTGCGGCGCAGCATGCATTGAGGCATACTGCAATATCCTACAGGAAAAAATCTGTGATGCGTGTTCTTCTGACGGAGACAGGCTGTATCTGCGGCCGCGGTTCAGCCCGGGTTATGGTGATTTGCCGTTACAGGCGCAAAAGACAATATTTGAGGAACTGGAATGTACAAAGCGCATAGGGCTTACGCTTACGGACAGCCTGCTGATGTATCCGACAAAAAGCGTTACCGCCTTTATCGGGCTGACTGCAAACCCGCAGAGCTGTCATATCAATAAATGTGAGACTTGTGACAATATGGAATGTGCATTTCGCGGAGGTGTATGATGAATTTTAAGGACTTGCTTGGGAAACAGATACTTTTTTTTGATGGTGGGATGGGTACGCTTTTACAGGAAAGGGGACTTCAGACAGGGGAAATTCCCGAAACATGGAATATCCTGCACCCGGAAGTGATAAAGCAGATTCATAAGGACTATCTGCTGGCGGGAAGCAACATGGTTTCAGCAAATACCTTCGGTGTAAATGCATTTAAGTGTAAAAATCTTGCGTATTCTGTGGAGGAGCTCGTGACAGCGGGCATCAGGCTGACAAAAGAAGCCATCGCGGAAGTGAAAAAGGAGAATGCGGCAGAATCGGACCGTCCAATGTTTTCGGTGCTGGATATCGGATCTATCGGGAAGCTTTTGAAACCGCTCGGGGAGATAACCTTTGACCACGCGTATGAGACATTCAGGGAAATTATTATTGCGGGCGATAAGGCTGGGGCTGACCTGATTCTGATTGAGACCATGAGCGACTCCTATGAGATTAAGGCTGCTGTCCTTGCGGCAAAGGAGAACAGCCGCCTTCCTGTTGTCGTCACGATGATATTTGATGAAAGCGGAAAACTGCTGACAGGCGGGGATGTCGCAAGTGTGACGGCAATGCTTGAGGGGCTTGGTGCTGACGCTATCGGTTTTAACTGCGGTCTTGGACCAGAGCAGATGAAAAAACTGCTGCCACAGCTGACGGCGTGCTGCTCGCTGCCGGTTGTGATAAACCCGAACGCAGGGCTTCCTGTTGTCGTAAATGGGCAGACCGTATTTGACGTGGAACCGGATGCGTTTGCAGAGAGTGTAAAAATGCTTGTCGAAATGGGGGCAGACGTGGTGGGCGGATGCTGCGGAACAACGCCTGCACACATAAAAAGGGTCGTGGAGCTTTGCGGGAAGATGGACATTGTGCCACCAACGGATAAAGGAATGACAGTCGTATCATCCTACAATCATGCCGTTACTTTTTCCAGAAAACCGCTTATTATAGGGGAACGTATCAATCCCACGGGCAAATTAAAGTTCAAGCAGGCGCTGCGCGACCACGATATGGAGTACATCTATAAAGAGGGGCTTGTGCAGGAGGAAAACGGTGCACACATTTTAGATGTGAATGTGGGACTTCCGGAAATAGACGAGCCACAGCTTATGGAGGAGGCAGTGACAGGCATACAGGCGATTATCGATTTGCCCTTGCAGATTGACACTTCTGATACGGATGCCATGGAGCGCGGACTGCGGTACTACAATGGAAAGCCGATGTTAAACTCTGTAAATGGCAAAAAGGAGTCTATGGAGAGCGTATTTCCCATCGCAAAAAAGTATGGCGCAGTGGTGGTGTGCCTGTGTCTTGACGAAAGCGGCATTCCTGAGACGGTGGAAGGCAGACTGAAGATTGCTGAAAAAATAATGAAAACTGCTGCCTCTTATGGCATCCCAAAGAAGAACCTTGTCATGGATGCGCTTGTGCTTACCATAAGCACCGGACAGGATAATGCAAACATCACACTGGAAACCTTGCGCAGGATTCGGTATGAGCTCGGGCTGCACACTGTGCTTGGCGTTTCCAACATATCCTTTGGGCTTCCGGAGAGGAGCCGTATCAACACTGCGTTTTTCACAATGGCAATGAACAATGGGCTGAGTGCAGGTATCGTGAATCCGTCAAGTGAGCCGATGATGGCGGCATATTACAGCTTTAATGCACTGATTGGCGAGGACGACCAGTGCATGGAGTACATTGCCAAGGCATCGCAGACTGCGGACAAGCCTGCTGCCCCGGCTGCGTCCAAAAGCAGTGCACTTACGCTGGACGAGGCGATTATAAAGGGGCTTTCGGAGAGTGCATACGAGGCGACGGTAAAACTGCTCGAGCAGAATACGGATTCACTGACGATTATCAATGAGAAACTGATTCCGGCACTGGATGTCGTCGGAAAGGGTTTTGAGGAGAAGAAAATGTTTCTTCCGCAGCTTCTGATGAGTGCGGATGCTGCAAAGGCATCCTTCGCGGCAATTAAGACCAGCCTGTCAAAACAGGGAAAGAACAGCGAGAGCAAGGGAAAAATCGTCATTGCGACAGTGAAAGGCGATATTCATGACATTGGGAAAAATATCGTAAAGACACTGCTTGAAAACTACGGATTTGAAATGATTGACCTCGGGAAGGACGTCGATCCGGAGGTAGTATTGAAAACAGTGCAGGAACAGAATGTGCGGCTGGTCGGACTAAGTGCACTGATGACGACCACCGTAGTCAATATGGAGGCAACCATCAGACTGCTGCGGGAAGGCGGCGTGGACTGCAAGGTCATGGTAGGCGGTGCCGTGCTCACACAGGAATATGCGGATATGATAGGGGCAGACTTTTATTCCAGGGATGCAATGGGGTCTGTGCGCTATGCAAATGACCTTCACGATAAGGGAGAGCTGTAAAAAGCTCTCTTTTTTTGTTGACAATATTTTACAACTATTGTATACTTTTGCTGTATTAATTGTACTAATACAGTTAAGAAAGGAGACATGACAATGATTTTGATAGACCATAAGGACAGACGCCCGATTTATGAGCAGGTCATTGAGCGTTTTCAGCAAATGATATTGTGCGGGGCATTACAGTCCAACGCACCGATGCCATCTGTCAGAAGTCTTGCCATGGAGTTGTCATTAAATCCCAATACCATACAGCGTGCCTATCAGGAACTGGAGCGGGCAGGTTACATATATACTTTAAAGGGGAAAGGTAGCTTTGTAAGTGAAACAGCAGTCGCAGCGGACAACAAACGCCAGGAGTTTCGCAGGACAATGCAGGCAGAGGTGGACAAGGCGCTGCTTGCGGGGATATCCGCGGAGGAATTGCGGGAAATGCTAGAAGGATGCATACGAAACAGCAGGGTAGCAGCATTCCGGGAGACAAGTGTGAAGGAGGGGGATTATGATAACGGCAGAGCATGTGAAAAAACAGTTTGACAAGGTTCTGGCAGTGGATGATGTCACTGTGACAATAAAGGAACAGGAGGTCTTTGGACTGATAGGAACAAATGGCGCGGGTAAAAGTACGTTTCTGAGGATGGTAAGCGGAATCCTGAAGCCCGACCGGGGAGAGATTCTGGTAGATGAACGGAAAGTATATGAAAATCCAAAAGCCAAGGCAGATATATTTTACATACCGGATGAGCAGTATTTTCTGCCGAACGCAACACCGAAGGACATGGCGCGCTTTTATAAGGATTTCTATCCGAAATTTGATATGCCCCGCTTCGATGAAATGCTTGCCAGGTTTCAGTTAAAGGCACGCCGGAAGGTCAATACGTTTTCAAAAGGGATGAAAAAGCAGCTTTCTGTGCTTCTAGGTGTCTGTGCAAACACAAAATACATGTTGTGTGATGAGACATTTGACGGGCTTGACCCCGTCATGCGGCAGGCGGTCAAAAGCATCTTTGCGGGAGAGCTTGCCGAGAGGGAGTTTACACCGGTTATCGCCTCGCATAACCTGCGGGAGCTTGAGGATATCTGTGACTGCGTGGGAATCCTGCATCAGGGTGGTGTGCTGATGCAGAAAGACCTGGAGGAGATGAAGCTGAATATCCATAATATCCAGTGTGTCTTCCAGAGCCCTGATGACGAGCGTGCCGCGTTTGAGCTGCTTGACATCATTAAGGCGGACAGACGGGGAAGCCTGACTACATTTACCGCACGGGGGGCAGAGGAAGAAATTATGCTCAAGCTAAATAGTTTTTCGCCGGTCTTTTCAGAAATCCTTCCGCTTACCCTTGAGGAGATATTTATCAGTGAAACGGAGGTTGTCGGATATGATATCAAAAAACTTATTTTTTAAGCTTATCAAACAGGACTTTAAAAAACGAATCTGGTGTCCGATACTGCTTTTTATTGCCTTTTTCCTGTTTCTGGAAGTCCCGATGATGATGCGGATGGAAAGCATTGTGAGATATCCAAAATCATACTCGTATGACATAGGCACCTATGTCAGGGACTATTTTTTTGGGGCAGATGCGGTTATTATGGCAGTCGCAGTGTGTGCAGTGGCATTTTTGTGTGCACTCAGCGGCTATGCCTATCTGCACAAAAGGACACAGCTGGACACATACCACAGCCTTCCAGTCAGCCGGACACAGCTTTTCTGGTCCAAATATTTGTCGGGAATTTTGCAGTTTTTGCTTCCTTTTTTGACTCATGTGTTAATTTGTGCAGGAATTGCCGCAAATAAAAATGCGTTTTCGATGGAAACAGTTCCATTCATGGTGTCCTATATTGAACTCGAATTGATAATTTTTATCCTGGCATATAGTGTTTCCGTGATTGCGGCCGGTTTGACAGGAAATATGATTATCAGCATACTGGGGACAGGGGTATTGTTCAGCTACAGCATGATTTTGTCGGCATTGAAGCTGGCAATGTCCAGCCGCTTTCTCAAGACATATGTTATATATGGAAAACGGATAAACAACAGCCTGATAGACGAAAAAATATGGTGTTTCTCGCCGCTTTCCATGATAATAAAACTGTTCTCCTATCCCGGCAGGGCTACGGCAGAGGTAACAGATGAATTATTTAAGTATGATGATACGTATGCGTGGGTGCTGATAGCGGCGGCGATTGCCTATACGCTGGCTGCATACATCATTTATTTGAAAAGACCGTCAGAGGCAGTAGGAAAAACAATCGCATTTCCTGCAATGGAACCTGTAATCAAAACCTTAATTGTAATCCCCGCGTCATTTTTTTGCGGAATTTTTTTCAGTGAGACGGCTGTCGGCTCGGACAGATGGTTTCTTTTTGGACTGATATTTAGTTTTGTCCTGCTTTGTATTTTGATGGAGATTATATTTCGTCTCGATTTCCGGGGGCTTTTGATGCACAAAAGGCAGTTTCTGCTGAATGGGGCATGTGTAATGCTGATATATCTGATTTTCCGCAATGATGTGCTGGGATTTGATACTTATGTGCCTGCGGATGACCAGCTCCAGAGCTGCGCGGTTTCCATAGAACAGCTGATGCCACTGTCGCGGGATATTTATCTGGAAAATAGTGGAAGGCTGTACATTGGCGCTGACGAATACCGCATGATAAATATGGAGATACAGGGAAATCCAAGTGTCATGGAGCTTGCGCGCAAGGCCGCGAAGGAGAAGCTTTCCTATCGTTCATTTGAATATTATGACGGAATCGAAGAATCCGACCTGTACATTGAGACGCGGGAAAGGGAAAAAACATACCGGCAGGTTTCTTTTGGCTATAAGCTGCTGAATGGGGAAAAAATTTATCGAAGGTATGTGATTGATATTGCCGATGCCGACACGCTCAAACTACTTTCGGACATATTTAATGATTATGACTACAAGCTGGGCTCCACGCCAATGTTTAACAGCGGATGGAATGTCACATTTGAAGTGGTGCAGTGTATTGGCAACTTTAAAAGCGACCTGATTAAGCTTACGCCTGAAATGCAGTCCAGGATTATTGAAGCGTACCAGTCGGAATACACAAAGCTTACCTTGGACACCGTAATCCACACCATACCTTCCGGAACCATTGAGTTTTTAAAAAGCAGCGAGGAACAGGATGGAAATGCCAGCTTCAAAAGCTATGATATTTACACGGGCAGGATGTATGTGTATCCACAGTTTACAAAAACACTTGCACTGTTAAAGGAATATGGTTTTGACATGGAGGGAACGCTCACGGCAGGGGACGTGAAGTCAATCAGCGTGACAAAAAATTATGATGAAATACATTCTTCTGACAGTGCTTACAGTGCCTATACAGCAACAGGTGTATGGGTTGATACCCAGGAGACAAGCGCAGTGGAGTATACGGATAAGAGACAGATACAGCAAATTCTTGACAGCATGGTCTGTGATGTTTTTTCATGGCCGATTAGCTATTACGCCGATTTTTTTGACACGCAGTACACGATAGAGATGAACATGGAAGATACCAAGGATGCATTTCCATACTTCCACCGGTTTATCATTGGAAAAAAACCGAATTTTATCCAATAAATGATTAACAAATACAATCTCTTGTGATAGAATATTTTTATATATGGTTATAGTGAGCGGTCAGCCTTTTTGACCGCCAGTATATATAAATGTGCAATCAGGAGGAGAATGGTATGGCAGGAAAGAAATGCGTAGCTTATGTTTCAACTTACACGATGGGGGATAAGCATGGTATTAAAATTTATGACGTTGATATGGAAAAGGGACGTTTCAACGAAAAGGGAGAAGTGAATATTACAAATTCTTCATACGTAACGATTTCGCACAACAGAAAGTATCTTTACGCGATAACGGATACTGGTGTTTGCAGCTACAGAATTTTGCCGGACGGAAATCTTGAATTTGTGAATACCGCTTCCACCAACAGCATGAGGGGATGTTACCTTTCTACTGACTATGAGGACAAGTTTCTGTTCTGTGCAGGCTACCACGATGGAAAGATAACTGTCCTGCATCTGGATGACAGTACGGGGGCAGTGGATGCCATTACGGACGAGGTTTTCCATAAAGGGCTCGGAAGTATTGCGGAGAGAAGCTACAGGCCTCATATCAGCTGTGTCAAGATGACGAGGGACAACAAGTATTTGTGTGCGGCAGACCTGGGGATAGATTATGTCAACATATACAGGCTTGACCATGACAGGGGTGTCCTGCGGCAGGTTGACATCATCCGTTGTGACATTGATTCGGCACCGAGGCATCTGAAGTTTTCGGAGGATGGACGTTTCCTGTATATTATCAGTGAAATGAAAAACTGTATTGATGTTTATCATTATCACGAGGAGGAAAATGTTCCGTATTTTGACCATATACAGACCATACCGACATCCGACAAATTTGAGATAAAGGGAGTTGCGGCAAGCGCATTGAATATTTCCTTTGACGGCAGGTATATCCTGGCGTCCACTGCGGGGGACAACTGTGTTTCCCTGTTTGAAATCAACCAAAAGACAGGGGAGTTAAACCGTCTGTTTTATCTTCCTGTAAGCGGTGAATATCCCAAGGATGCGGCACTGTTTCCGGATAACAGGCATCTCGTGAGCCTGAACCATGAATCCGATACGATGACATTTTTCCGAATCAATTACGATGAGAACTACATGGTAATGAACGGCAAGGAACTGAAAATTAAACAGGCAAACTGTATTATTTTCCATGAACTGGAATAGTGTCTGTGCATAGAAAAGGCAGCCGCCCCGAATGATTTCCGGGGCGGCTGCCTTTTCAGGATGTAAGGATTGTTATTTATATATTTTTTTGATATTATCCATTTTTGCGCACATATTCTGTAGAAGCATGTCCAGTATTGTGACTGCAGTCATGGATTCGACGACGACGACTGCCCTTGGTACTATGATGGGGTCATGGCGTCCTTTTATCTGTACAGTGATATTTTCGCCTGCCTTATTGACTGTATCCTGCTTCTGGAAGATAGACGGAGTGGGCTTAAAATAAGCTTTCAGTATGATTTCCGAGCCATCACTGATTCCGCCGAGGATACCGCCTGCGTGATTGGTTGCCTTCGTTACGCGTGTGCCTTCCATGCGGAAGCTGTCGTTGTTTGACGAGCCGTTTGCGTCAGCAGCTTTTACGCCGTCGCCGATTTCAAATGCCTTGACGGCGCCGATTGACAGCATTGCCTTTGCAAGACCTGCGTCCAGCTTTTCAAATACCGGCTCGCCGATGCCGGCGGGGAGGTTTGTCACCTTACAGGCAACGACGCCTCCGGCGGAGTCCAGATTTTCCATGCATTTTTTGAGATAGGCCTCTGCCCTGGCGGATGCCTCTTTGTCAGGCATTCCAGTGGGATTGGCTCTCGCTTCTTCCAGGTCAAAGTTCTGCATGGATATTTCGATGTCACCGATAGCCTGTGTGTAGGCCGTCACTGTTATGCCAAGCTCAGACAAAAGCTTCGACGCGATGGCGCCTGCCGCCACGCGTCCGATTGTCTCGCGCCCGGACGAGCGCCCGCCGCCGCGGTAATCACGAAAGCCGTACTTCTGGTCAAACGTAAAGTCCGCATGTCCCGGACGGTAGTAGGAGGCAATGTCGCTGTAATCGGATGAACGCTGTGATGTATTGCGCACAAGCATGGATATGGGGGTGCCGGTTGTTTTTCCTTCAAAGATACCGGACAGTATTTCGACGCAGTCTGCCTCCTTGCGCTGGGTTGCGAATCGGGAGCTGCCTGGTTTCCTCCTGTCAAGGAACTTCTGGATGTCCTGCTCATCCAGTTCCAGTCCTGCGGGACACCCGTCGACGACGACGCCGATTGCCGCGCCGTGGGATTCGCCCCATGTAGTGATTCTGAATATATTTCCGAATGATGAACCTGCCATATGTTTTCCTTTCTGGTAATAAATGAGATATTGATTTTATGCAAAATAACATATAATATTATAATTGTAAAAATAGTGAAAATCAAGGAGATAAATTTTTCATTTTTTTAATGCAAAAAGAAAAATGATGTGATATGATGGATGTATATATCTATTCAGAGAAAATACTTTGAATGGCTTGCAATGGGAGAAATATTATGAAAAGGACATGGAAAGAAAACTTTACGGCTGCGATGCGGCAGCAGATTAAAAAACATAAGCGCCTGAAGCTGCCGATAACAGTGTTTATGATACTGCTGATTGTATTTTATAACATAGGGCATTATTTTACATACAATACGAAGCGCCTGGCAGGTGCTCTGACTGTCTGTATATTCTTCTTTATCAGCAGCAGTTTCTCCTTTCTGACAGAGGCGGAGAGCATGGAGGCAATGTTTGAGTCGGAGTGGGCGGAGATTCAGGAGAACTATGAGTATGTCCCCACGACATTCAACATTCCGGCTGAGGAAGTGATTGATGATAATGACGTCATTGAGGGATATGACAATGAAGAGCTGGATGTGTCAGCGGACGAGATTGACCAGTATTCGTTAGATGATATTCTTGCCGCCAACGAAGTGAGCAAGGGTACAGGCAGCACACATCCGACGACGGTCTCCCATCTCTCACGGGATGACTGGCAGCTCGTGCTTGTCAATAAGCAGCATCCTGTTCCGGATGATTATACATTCACGCTTGGCAAAATCAAGGGTTCCATGAAATGCGACATCCGCATTATTGATGACCTGATGGATATGATGCAGGCTGCGAAAAGGGATGGCATCAGGTTAGTAATATGCTCACCCTACAGGGATTATAACAGGCAGACGGTTTTGTTTAACCGCAAGATTGATTCTTATATGGAAAAAGGCTATTCCTATATGGATGCCTACAAGCTTGCGTCCATGACGGTGACAGTGCCTGGTGCGAGCGAACACCAGATTGGTCTTGCCCTGGATATCGTCAGCACGTCTTATTCGGCGCTGCAGACGGGATTTGGCGAGACGACAGCGGGCAGATGGCTGAAGGAGCACTGCGATGAGTATGGCTTTATTCTCCGGTATCCGCAGGGAAAGGAATATATTACTGGCATACAGTATGAACCGTGGCACTTCCGCTATGTAGGCAAGGAGGCGGCTGCCCAGATTATGGACAGGGAGATAACACTTGAGGAGTTTCTTGAGGAGCTGGATTAAACTGGCGGCCGAAAAGACTGACTGCTCAGTATAAATACAAATCATTTTGAAAGGAACAGCATTGCATGTATAAGCTTTTGAAACAGGAGGGGCGTGCCAAGCGGGCAGAGGTGACAACTGTGCATGGCACGATTCAGACTCCGGTGTTTATGAATGTTGGCACAGTTGCAGCGATAAAGGGCGCTGTGTCAACTGCTGACTTGGAGGAAATTGGCACACAGGTAGAGCTTTCCAACACCTACCACCTCCATGTCAGAACAGGTGATGAGACAATCAAAAAACTTGGCGGACTACACCAATTTATGTCCTGGAATAAGCCGATATTGACAGACTCGGGCGGATTTCAGGTCTTTTCTTTGGCCGGACTTCGGAAAATCAAGGAGGAGGGGGTGTACTTTCATTCACACATTGATGGCAGAAAGATTTTTATGGGACCGGAAGAAAGCATGCAGATACAGTCAAACCTTGCGTCCACGATAGCGATGGCATTTGATGAGTGCCCTCCGAGCAAGGCGGACAGACAGTATGTCACAAACTCCGTGGAACGCACAACCCGGTGGCTCGAGCGGTGCAAACACAAAATGGACGAATTGAACAGTCTTGAGGATACCATCAACAGACAGCAGATGCTGTTTGGCATCAACCAGGGGGCGGTGTATGCGGATATCCGCATCGAACATGCAAAGCGTATTTCCGAGCTGGATTTGGACGGTTATGCGGTCGGCGGACTAGCAGTGGGGGAGACGCACGAGGAGATGTATCACATATTGGAGGAGACGGTGCCATATCTGCCAAAGGACAAGCCGACATATCTGATGGGCGTTGGCACGCCTGCAAATATTTTGGAGGGCGTGGAGCGCGGCGTTGATTTTTTTGACTGTGTGTATCCGACCCGAAACGGACGGCATGGACATCTCTATACCAACCATGGAAAAATCAACCTGTTTAATGCGAAGTATGAGCTGGATGCAGGACCGATTGAGGAAGGCTGCGGCTGTCCGGCGTGCCAGCGGTATTCAAGGGCATACATCCGTCATCTGCTGAAGGCAAAAGAAATGCTTGGTCTGAGGCTTTGTGTGCTCCATAACCTGTATTTTTACAATACAATGATGACAGAAATCAGGGATGCGCTCGATGCCGGCGAGTTTGCCGCATACAAGAAAAGAAAACTTGAGGGAATGCAGGCAGGGACATTTTTATAAATTTTTTACTTGATGTATTGGTAAAATTTGTGTATGATGTATATTATGTGTTTCGTAGTGGTTACGGCACAGCGGCATGAACCATTGTACTGGGGGACATGCCCCGGTATTTTTAAGGAGGATAAGGAAGCATGAATTTATTGTTGGCAGATGCAAATGCAGCGGCGGCGGGACAGGGTACGGCCAGTATTATATCACTTGTTGTGATGTTGGTATTCTGGTTTGGAATTATGTACTTTCTGATGATTCGTCCCCAGAGAAAAGAGCAGAAGAAGAAAGCAGCCCTGATTAACTCAGTCGAAGTGGGGGATAGTATTCTTACCACCAGCGGTTTCTATGGCATTGTCATTGATGTCACGGATGAGGATGTCATTGTAGAGTTTGGAAACAATAAAAACTGCCGCATTCCGATGAAAAAAGCGGCGATTGAGCAGGTTGAGAAGCCTGACGGAGAGTAGACACGCACTAAAATCCCTGGATTGTCCCGGGGATTTTTATTATGCACACGGGCGTCCGAGTGAAATATGTCAGCAAGCTGACGGACACCCTGCTCGATTGCACATGGGGCATGCTGTTCCCCGGTTCGTTTGTGGTTGATTCTCCGGCTGGATTGTGGTATCATAAACCAAGTTGATTTTTGTAAAAAGAAGTGGAAAAATGGAGGAATCAGACGATGTTTTATATGGACGGGCAGATATTACTTTTTATTCAGGAGCATCTGCGGAATGCTGTGTGCGATGTTTTTTTCAAAAATATCACGCATCTTGGGGATGCCGGAATCTTTTGGATTCTGCTGACAGTCGCCATGCTCTGTTTTAAGCAGACCAGAAAAGCGGGCATTTATTCGGCGTGCGCCCTTATTCTGTCACTGATAGTCAATAATATCATCCTGAAAAACCTGGTTGGAAGAGTCCGTCCTTATGAGCTTGTGGAAGGGCTTCAGTGTATTGTAGGGCCTGCACATGACGCATCCTTTCCGTCAGGGCATACAGGCGCCAGCTTTGCTTCCGCAGTTGCCATTTACAAACAGATACCGAAAAAATTTGCAGTGTTTTTCATCGTATTGGCATCGCTCATTGCGATTTCCAGGCTATATGTGGGAATTCATTATCCGACGGACGTGCTGGGCGGACTGGTGACGGGAATTGGCATCGGACTGGTCGTCAACATTGTCGGTGAAAGGGTTCGGGTTCCAAAGCAGGCTTAAAGGCTTAATTCCAATAATATCTTTTTTTATGTATACTGTTGAAATTTTCTGTCGAATGTAATATGATAAATTAGTGTGAAAAAAGACATTTCACCATCCTGATTCGTACGCCCGCTAAAGCGGGCAGATGGGAGTTCGTGTGAAAAAAGACATTTCACCATCCTGATTCGTACGCCTGCTGAGGCAGGCAGATGGGAGTTCGTGTGTATTTTTATTCATAAACCTGAAGACAGAAGGAATGGTTTAGAGAAAAGGAGAATAACGATTATGAATTTGAATATTGTATGTATACCCGGTGACGGAATCGGACCGGAAATTGTCTCGGAGGCAAAAAAGGTACTTGATAAAACAGCAGAAAAATTTAATCATACCATTTCTTATAAAGATATATTAATGGGAGGAGCATCCATTGACGCATGCGGGGAACCGCTTACGGACGAGGCAATTGCCACAGCCAAGGCTGCGGATGCGGTGCTGATGGGTTCCATTGGCGGAAATACTTCGACATCGCCATGGTATCAGCTTCCGGCACATTTAAGACCGGAGGCAGGGCTCCTGAAACTGAGAAAAGAACTGAATCTTTTTGCAAATTTAAGGCCTGCATATTTATATGAAGAATTAAAGGAAGCATGTCCGCTGCGGAACGATATTATAGGCAGCGGGTTTGACATGATGATAATGCGTGAGCTTACTGGCGGGCTTTATTTCGGGGAGCGCAGCACGAAGAAAGTGGACGGTGTCGTCACTGCCATTGACACGCTTACATACACTGAAAAAGAAATCAGGCGCATTGCCATAAAAGGTTTTGACATTGCAATGAAACGCCGGAAAAAAGTGACGAGCGTAGACAAGGCAAATGTCCTTGATTCTTCCAGGCTCTGGAGAAAGGTTGTCGAGGAAGTCGCAATGGATTATCCCGAGGTTACCCTGGAACATATGCTTGTTGATAACTGCGCAATGCAGCTCGTAAAAGACCCGAAACAGTTCGATGTGATACTGACTGAAAATATGTTTGGTGACATTCTTTCCGATGAGGCAAGCATGGTCACCGGTTCGATTGGCATGCTGTCGTCAGCAAGCCTGAACGATACGAAATTCGGACTCTATGAGCCGAGCGGCGGGTCAGCGCCGGATATTGCCGGAAAAGGTATTGCCAACCCTATTGCAACGATTCTGAGTGCGGCTATGATGCTCCGGTATTCATTTGACCTTGACAAGGAGGCTGACGCGGTAGAAGCTGCCGTCAAAAAGGTTCTTGAGGATGGCTACCGCACAATTGACATCATGCCCCAGTCAGAAAGCCAGCGGGCAGCTGTAAAACAGGTCGGCACTGCGGAAATGGGAGACCTGATAGCAGACAGAGTATAATATATGGAGGATAGAGAGCAATGAGAAGCGATAATGTAAAAAAAGGAATGCAGCAGGCGCCACACAGAAGTCTGTTCAATGCATTAGGATTTACAGAAGAAGAAATGCAGAAACCGATGGTCGGTATTGTCAGCTCATACAATGAGATTGTCCCTGGCCACATGAACCTTGACAAGATTGTGAATGCCGTAAAGCTCGGTGTTGCGGAGGCGGGTGGTGTGCCCGTTGTATTTCCGGCAATCGCGGTCTGTGATGGTATTGCGATGGGACATATTGGCATGAAGTATTCCCTTGTCACAAGGGACTTGATTGCGGACTCAACAGAATGCATGGCGCTTGCGCACCAGTTTGATGCACTTGTCATGGTTCCAAACTGCGATAAGAATGTTCCCGGACTTTTGATGGCGGCGGCACGCATCAATGTACCTACTGTATTTGTGTCAGGCGGACCGATGCTGGCAGGTCATGTAAAAGGACAGAAACGCAGCCTTTCGTCCATGTTTGAGGCAGTCGGTTCCTATGCGGCAGGCACGATGACGGAGGAGGATGTATGCGAGTTTGAAAACAAGGCATGCCCGACCTGCGGTTCCTGCTCTGGAATGTACACTGCAAACTCCATGAACTGTCTCACGGAGGCACTTGGCATGGGCTTGCAGGGAAATGGTACAATTCCCGCAGTATATTCCGAGCGAATCAAGCTTGCAAAGCATGCCGGAATGGCGGTCATGGAAATGCTTAAGAAAAACATATGCCCGCGTGATATTATGACAAAGGAAGCAGTCATCAATGCGCTCACAGTGGATATGGCGCTTGGGTGTTCCACAAACTCAATGCTTCATCTGCCGGCGATTGCACATGAAATTGGCTTTGATTTTGACATTGCCTATGCAAATGAAATCAGCGCAAAGACACCAAATCTCTGTCATCTCGCTCCCGCAGGCCCGACATACATGGAAGACCTGAACGAGGCGGGCGGAGTCTATGCCGTGATGAATGAGCTGTCACAGCTTGGGCTGTTAAACGAGGACTGTATGACCGTGACTGGAAAGACAATCGGTGAAAATATAAAAGGTATTCCAAATAAAAATCCTGAGGTCATCAGACCGCTTGACAATCCATATAGCGCAACAGGCGGGCTTGCAGTGTTAAAAGGAAATCTTGCGCCTGACGGAAGTGTCGTGAAACGCTCTGCCGTGGCTCCGGAAATGCTTGTGCATGAAGGACCGGCACGTGTGTTTGAGTGCGAGGAAGATGCGATTGAGGCAATCAAAGGTGGAAAGATTGTTGCGGGAGATGTGGTTGTCATAAGATATGAAGGACCAAAGGGCGGACCTGGTATGCGTGAGATGCTCAATCCTACTTCAGCGATTGCTGGTATGGGACTGGGTTCCAGCGTGGCGCTGATTACAGATGGCCGTTTCTCCGGTGCGTCCCGCGGTGCGTCCATTGGTCATGTATCACCAGAAGCTGCTGTATGTGGACCGATTGCCCTTGTGGAGGAAGGGGATATTATTTCTATTAATATTCCGGAGTATACCTTGAATGTCAAGGTATCTGACGAGGAGCTTGCAAGGCGCCGGGCAGAATGGAAACCAAGGGAGCCAAAGATAACGACAGGTTATCTTGCAAGATACCGCGAGCTTGTTACAAGCGGGAACAGAGGGGCAATTCTTGAACTCAAAAAATAAGGAAAACGAAATGGGAAAAATGGAGGATTAGTATGCAGCTGACAGGTTCACAAATCGTTATTGAATGTCTAAAGGAGCAAGGAGTCGACACTGTTTTTGGCTATCCCGGCGGAACGATATTAAATATATATGATGAGTTATATAAGCATAGCGATGAAATTCGGCATATCCTTACCTCTCATGAGCAGGGAGCATCCCATGCCGCAGACGGATATGCGCGTGCGACAGGAAAGGTTGGTGTCTGCCTTGCGACAAGCGGCCCGGGAGCCACAAACCTCGTCACAGGAATTGCGACGGCTTACATGGATTCTGTCCCGCTTGTGGCAATCACTGCCAATGTAAATCTGCCCCTGCTTGGCAAGGATACATTTCAGGAGGTTGACATTGCGGGCGTGACAATGCCGATAACGAAGCATGGATATATTGTAAAGGATGTGACAAAGCTTGCCGATACAATCAGAAAAGCTTTTAAAATAGCCAAATCCGGAAGACCAGGACCAGTGCTTGTTGACATCACAAAGGATGTTACGGCAAATAAGTGTGAGTATGTCCCGGTAAAGCCGGAGCCGCCCATTGTAAAAAATGCGTATACAGAAGCGGATATCAATACGGCACTTGAGTTGATTCGGAATGCGAAAAAACCATATATCTATCTTGGCGGCGGTGCAATTATTTCCGGGGCTTCGCGGGAGGTAAAAGAATTTGCCGACAAAATACAGGCTCCGGTGTGCGATACGCTTATGGGAAAAGGCGCTTTTGACGGAAAACATGCGCTTTATACTGGCATGATCGGAATGCATGGCACAAAGACATCCAACTTTGGCGTCAGCCAGTGTGACCTGCTGATTGCACTGGGGGCACGTTTTTCCGACAGGGTTGTAGGCAATGCGAAGAAGTTTGCGGAAAATGCGAAAATATTACATATTGATATTGATGCTGCCGAGATTAACAAAAATATCAGGACAGATGCCTCCGTAATCGGAGACCTGAAAACTGTTCTAAAGGAGCTCAACAGCAAACTGGACCAGCAGACACATGATGAGTGGATTGCGCAGATTAAGGAGCTGAAGGCAAAATATCCGCTGAAATATGAGTCTGATAAGCTGACATGTCCATATATCATCGAAGAGCTTGACAGAATCACGGAGGGAAAGGCTATCGTGTCTACGGATGTCGGCCAGCATCAGATGTGGGCGGCGCAGTTTTACCAGTATACAGAGCCCCGGACATTTCTTTCATCCGGAGGACTTGGTACAATGGGCTATGGGCTTGGCGCCTGCATCGGAGCCAAGGTCGGTATGCCGGACAAGATTTGTGTCAATATTGCCGGAGACGGATGCTTCCGGATGAACATGAATGAACTGGCGACAGCGAGCCGGTACAATATCCCGATTATCCAGATTATTATAAACAATCATGTACTCGGCATGGTAAGACAGTGGCAGACCCTGTTCTATGATAAGCGGTATTCGCAGACAATTCTTTCCGATAAGGTTGATTTTGTTAAGGTTTCGGAAGGGCTTGGCTGTGAGGCGGTTCGTGTCACAAAGCGTGAGGAGGTCGGACCCGCTCTTGAAAAGGCAATTTCGCTTCAAAAGCCTGTTGTAATCGAATGCGTTATTGAGGAAGATGACAAGGTATTTCCAATGGTTCCGGCAGGGGCAGCAATCAGTGAGGCATTTGATGCCGAGGATTTGAGCAGACGTCAGTAATCGCCTTGGGCGAAAGCCTGGATTTGCAGGCAGCTGGCAGTATCAATGGTTCTATAGAGTAAGGTTCACCATGAAGAAATTGTTTATTTGGTTCATCAGTGTAATCGGTGCGGCAGCATTGCTGACAGCAGCATTGCTTGTCGCATTAAATACATATTATTGTTATTATGGCGTCTTTCCCATGCGCGTATGGATTAATGGGGAATACTGTACGGGAATGACAGCAGAAGAGGTTTCTGCCATGCTGCAGGATTCGTATGATTCGGATCTGGATAAGGTTTGCGTCCGTACAGCAGATGGACAGATGCACGAATTACGGCTCAGTGAATACGGTGTGCGTGTTACTTATGACAATATGGTGAAAAATTGTCTCGCTAACGAGATAAGCCGCTTTACATGGCTCGAAAATATACGTACGCCAAGAATATATCAGATTCTGCCTGCATACTGTTATGATGTTGATGCCATAAAAACGAAGCTTGGAGCGCTTGACTGGATGAATGAACGCTTGTATGATGCGCACAACACAGTATCAATTGTCAGAAGTGAAACAGATGGCTATATTCTTGTAGATGAAACAAAAGATTTACTTTTGAAGGAAAATGCGGTAGAATTGATTTGTGATGAGATTGTTAATCAATTAACATATGCGGGAAACGCTTTTCATGATGTCGATTTGTCCAGTGATACATACAAGGAGATATGTTATCAGAGCATTCCCTATACGCCCGACATGAAAGACACACTCGCCAAATGGGAAGGCATCCGTGCATTTCAGGCGTTTCAGCTGACGTACCAGTTTGGCGACAGGGAGGAAGTCATTGACAAGGATGTGGTTGCTGACTGGATGGCGCTGGATGATGATGGCAATATTATTTTTGACGAGGGGAATTGTCCGGTTCTGGATGAGTCCATGATAGAGGAGTATATTGCATATTTATCCCGGACTTATAATACTGTCGGCAAAGAGAGAATATTTCAGACAACCCGGGGGGACGTTGTCAAAGTTGCCAGTGGAAGTTATGGGAATGCGATTGATGAAAAGAATGAGTACGCGTTTTTGCTCAATGCGTTTCTTAATAAAGAAAGCGGCGTCAGGATTCCCGATTATACATCCGAGGCAAAAGAAAAGGGTGCCGATGACATCGGAGATACCTATATTGAAATCGATATGGGAAACCAGCACATGTATTATTATGTGGATGGAACGATCGTGATTGATACGCCGGTTGTAACCGGAAACGCCTCGCGTGGATGGGATACGCCGGCCAAGGTCTGCTTTGTGTATTTCAAGCAGCGGAACAGGGTATTAAGAGGTGCGAATTATGCAACGCCTGTTAAATACTGGATGGCAGTCGATGGTCATATCGGTATTCATGATGCCACATGGCGAGGAGAGTTTGGCGGAGAGATTTATAAGACAAACGGATCCCATGGCTGCATTAACACACCACTTGAAATTATGACAGAATTGTATGACGTTGTGGAGACTGGTACGCCGGTTGTCATGTTTTATTAGGTAGATATTCAACATTTTCATTGCGCATAATGTTGTTTATACTGGTGGTCAAAAAGACTGACCGCTCAGTATAAAGTTATGCACACAGCCGCATAAGGAAATATGCCGCTTCGCGGCTGCGGCTGGCGCGATACCCATGGCGGATTGCATCTGTCGTGAGTATATATAGATTAAAAAGAAATTTATGAGAAATCAGGAGGAGTCAAAAAGTGTCCAGAGTGTACAACTTTTCAGCAGGTCCCGCAGTTTTACCTGAAGAAGTCCTTAAAGAAGCTGCAGATGAAATGTTAGATTATAAAGGAACCGGCATGTCGGTAATGGAGATGAGCCACCGCTCGAAGGCATACGATACAATTATCAAGGAAGCAGAAGCGGACTTAAGGGAGCTTATGAATATTCCAGACAATTACAAGGTTCTGTTCTTACAGGGCGGCGCAAGCCAGCAGTTTGCCATGATACCCATGAACCTTATGAAAAACGGCGTGGCAGACTATATCGTCACCGGACAGTGGGCAAAGAAGGCATACCAGGAAGCGTGCATTTACGGAAAGGCAAACAAGATTGCTTCCAGCGAGGATAAGACATTCTCTTACATACCAGACTGTTCGGATTTGCCGATTTCCGAGGATGCCGATTATGTTTATATTTGTGAGAACAATACCATTTATGGCACGAAGTTTAAGACACTGCCCAACACAAAGGGAAAAACACTTGTCGCTGACGTATCTTCATGCTTTTTGTCAGAGCCAGTGGATGTCACAAAATATGGCGTGATTTATGGCGGCGTGCAGAAGAACATCGGTCCTGCCGGCGTTGTGATTGTAATCATCAGGGAAGACCTTATCACGGATGATGTACTGCCCGGAACCCCGACCATGTTAAAGTACAAGACACATGCGGATAACGATTCGTTATACAATACACCGCCTGCATATGGAATCTACATCTGCGGAAAGGTGTTTAAATGGCTCAAGAAAATGGGCGGACTCGAAAAAATGAAGGCATACAATGAGAAAAAGGCAAAGATTCTTTATGATTTCCTTGATGAGAGCAGGCTCTTTAAGGGAACTGTCAGAAAAGAAGACCGTTCCCTGATGAATGTACCGTTTGTCACAGGAAGCGAGGAACTGGATGCGAAGTTTGTCAAGGAAGCGAAAGAGGCAGGCTTTGAGAACCTGAAAGGACACAGGACAGTTGGCGGCATGCGTGCGAGCATTTACAATGCCATGCCCATCGAAGGTGTTGAGAAGCTTGTCGCGTTTATGAAGAAATTTGAGGAGGAGAATGCATAATGTATCAGTATAAATGCCTGAATCCTATTTCTGATATAGGTTTATCAAGATTTACAGAAAATTATCAGACGACAGATGACATCGCAAAGGCGGAAGGCGTGCTTGTCAGAAGCGCTTCCATGCATGAAATGGAACTGCCCGGGACACTCCTGGCAGTTGCAAGAGCCGGAGCCGGTGTCAACAATATCCCGCTCGAAAAATGTGCGGAGCAGGGCATTGTCGTGTTTAATACACCCGGTGCAAACGCAAACGGCGTAAAAGAGCTTGTTATTGCTGGTATGCTGCTCGCATCAAGGGACATCACTGGCGGCATTGACTGGGTAAAAGCAAATACAGGTTCGGAGACCGTCGGAAAGGACGCGGAGAAAGAGAAAAAGAAATTTGCGGGGACTGAGATTCAGGGGAAAAAGCTTGGTATCATCGGACTTGGGGCAATTGGCATCAGGGTTGCGAACGCAGCAGTGGCGCTTGGCATGGACGTGTATGGCTATGACCCCTATCTTTCCGTGGACGCCGCATTGAAGCTTTCCCGCGAGGTGAAGCATGTTATCAATGTCGACGACATCTATGCTGCCTGTGATTTCATTACCATCCATGTACCGCTGATGGATGCCACAAAGGGAATGATTAACGCAGCTGCAATTGCCAAGATGAAACAGGGCGTTGTTGTGCTGAATTTTGCAAGGGATCTTCTTGTTAATGAGAAGGATATGATTTCTGCCCTGGAATCAGGAAAGGTTAAAAAGTATGTATCAGACTTCCCCAATGCCACTACGGCAGGGCAGAAGGGATGCATTGTCATTCCGCATCTTGGTGCATCAACAGAAGAGTCAGAGGACAACTGTGCGGTTATGGCAGTTGATGAGCTTAAGGATTATCTTGAGAATGGAAATATCAGAAACAGCGTAAACTATCCGGCATGTGACATGGGTGCCTGCGGCAATGTAGGCAGGGTTGCTATCCTCCATAAAAACATTGCCAATATGATTACACAATTTACCGCTGCATTTGGTATGGCTGGAATCAACATCAGTGATATGACAAACAAGTCAAGAGGCGAATATGCATATACGCTGATGGACATAGAAAAATCAGCTGACGATAAAATCATTGGGCAGTTGAACAATATTGACGGCGTGTTCCGTGTCAGGGTTGTAAAGTAAAAAGAGCTGACAATAGCTGCATAAAACGAAAGAGAGCCTGAAACTGGCTCTCTTTCGTTTTATATGCACACGGACGCGGAAAGGAAATATACAGCTAAAGCTGCCCGCGTCCGGCGCACGAGTAGGGAAAGATACCTCTTCCCTACTCAATTGCACATGGGCGTCCAAATGAAATATGTCAGCAAGCTGACGGACGCCCGGCGCGC